>Ga0154319_1104_pt3 | contig 30248 bp, 24 predicted proteins | sample RifGroA2_FD_117659 | JGI IMG/M metagenome (GOLD analysis project Ga0154319, IMG submission 117659) | Ignavibacteria bacterium GWA2_54_16 | reverse complement strand
GCCTATCAACTCCTGTCGCAAACACATACGCGCATCGTCGCAACACGGGCCGGCTTCGGCAACGATACAGCCGCCATTACGCTGATCCCCGGAATCGACACGACGATCGCACTGCGTGTCAAAGCCGACAGCGCGAGCCCGTCGGGTACGACGTCATCGAACGGCGCAGCCAACATCGTGCTCATCTCGATGAGCACCGACAACGTCTCGATTCGAGGAACGGGCGCCAACGAAACGACCGTCCTGCTCTTTGAGGTGCGTGACTCTCTGGGCGTTCCCATCGGCGGGGTGAACAAATTGAAAGTGGACTTCGCGATCCTTGGCGGACCGGGAGGCGAGGAATACGTGTTCCCGGTTTCCGGCGAAACAGACCTGTTGACGGGGCGTGTCGGTACCCGGGTGACTGCCGGCAAGAAGGCCGGTGTGCTCCAGGTAGTGGCTTCAGGAACCGTGCCTGGCACGACCAAGGTCATCAAGTCAAGCCCGGTGAAAATAACGATCTCCGGCGGATTACCGGTGGCGGAGAGATTCTCTCTGAGCCGCCTGCCGATGAACATTGCCGGCGGTGTGTATGACAATCTCCGTGCGTCGATCATGGTGATAGTCGGAGACAAGGAAGGGAATCCGGTTCAGGCCGGGACGGCCGTGTCATTCACCACGACGGGCGGCATCATTCAGCCGAACGCGGTTACGGACAAAGATGGCATCGCGACGGTAGCGTTAATTTCAGGTAACCCGCGTCCGGAGAATTCCGTTGCCATCGTCACGGCAAAGACAATCGGTGACAGCGGCGTCGTGATCCAGAAGAGCATCGCGGTTCTGTTCTCCGGTCCGACGCGTATCCTTACTCCTTCAACCACGGTGGTTGTCCCCGATAGCGGAACGGCGACTTTCGAGTACAGGGTTCAAGACCCGAATGGATTCCCGCTGGTGGCCGGCACATCCATCGCACTCACGGTCGAAGGTCCGGGTGCAGACGAGCTGACGCTCTTCGGCGATGTTACAAAGACACTTGAAGACAGCAACGATCCAAGCACGACGTTATTCAAGGCTACGGTGCGCGACAAGAAACTCAAAGGGGCGAATGGAAGCATCACGTTCAAGATTGCTGTCAATAGTCCGAATGGAAACTTCTCCACGACGTTCCCGGGATTCGTACTGGCAGATACCAACGCCGTGCCGCCGATCTTTGGCCCGTCGACGTCCCAGTCAGGATATGCCTCAAGCCTCACGCTGTTGGGAGTGTCTGCTCAGGAAATCTCCGTGACGGGAACTGGAGCAGTTGAGACTACCAGACTTACGTTTGTCGCGAAGGATTCTGTTGGGACAGCAGTTGAGATTCGAAAGCGCGCGTATGTGACTTTCTCCATAACACCGAGCGGTGGGATCGGTGGCGGGGAATTCCTCTTCCCAACGGCGGACTCGACGGATGCCTCCGGGCAGGTTTCGACGACGTTCAATGCGGGGAATCGGGCGGGCGTTGTTCAGATTGTGGCGCGCGCGAACGTCTCGGGCCGGATCATACAATCTACACCAGTCAGACTCACGATCTTTGGAGGGCTTCCGGACTTGGCTCACTTTACTGCGAGCCTGAGTCGTGTTAACATGTCAGGTTGGCGAGAAGAGCCCGGCACGGTGGGAACTGTGTCCGTGCAAGTTGGTGACAAGTTTGGCAACCCGGTACAGCCTGGAACGGCCCTTTACTTTACCACCACCGGTGGATTGGTTCAGGCGTCGGCTCGGACCGATGCCCTAGGTGGCGCGACAGTCGGATTGATGGGAGGAAATCCATTCCCTAGCGATGGCGGCCTCGCGGGCATGGGCCATGTGACTGTCCATACAGTGGGCGAGGGAGGCGTATCGATTCAGAAGGATATTCCATTCCTCTTCTCCGGTGCTCCGCGAGTTGCTCTTTCGAATGTGCCGAACGATACAGTGAAAATTTTCGACGGCGCGTCCTTTGATGTCGACTATGTTGTTGCTGACGTCAACGGCAATCCCCTCTCACAGGGTCACACGATTTCCGTAACTGCATCAGGACAGGGTGCCGGCGGGTTGTTGCTGAGCGGCGATGTCAATGTGCTAACACCGGATACACAGGATAAGACAAACTTTACTCGGTACCGCTTTCGCATTGCGGACAACGTGAGTAATGGCGGCCCGAGCGGCGAGTTTGCCATATCAGTGACGGTGAGCGGAGAGTCGGGGACCATTGTGCGCAAGTTCTATGGAATCCTTTATTCACCTCAGGTCTCGACTACCGTTCCACCTTCGGCTCGAAGACCCGCTCAAATCGCTTTCCTGGGAATCACGAACTCGGATCTCTATGTTGCCGGTGTCGGCAACGTGGAAAACGCCGTGATTACGTATGAGGTTCGGGATTCGCTGGGTGTGCCGATCGACAGGTCACAGAAAGCGTACGCGCAGTACGGACTAGTTTTCGAGCCGAATGGATTTACCGGCGGTGGCACCCGACCCCTCGTAATTCCGGGCGCTGACAGTACAGACGACTCCGGCAAGCTACGTGCCTCCATCGTAAGCGGGACACAGGCTGGCGTGGTGACGATTGTTACAAGAATCGCTTTGGCCGGCGGGATTACTATTCAGTCGCAGCCTGTGAAATTGACTGTCCATGCGGGTTTTGCTGACCAAGCACATTTTACTTTGATTCCAAGCAGATATTCCTTTGGGACCGTTTCATCTTCAAGCGGAATCGGTTTCTCAGTCGCTGTGGGTGATACTTTTAGCAACCCTGTCCAAACAAACACGGCTATCTACTTTAACTCACAAGCCGGCATCATGACGACTGGAACTACATCGGGAGGCACTTATACAGACAGACAGGGATTGGCTTCGGCATCTCTCCTCACAGTGAATCCGAGGCCCTCAGCCGTTCCTTATACGTATGTCCCCACGCCAACAGATCCATACTACTCAGAAATGGGAGGCGTTGTCGGCGTCAGCAACCCCCGTAAAGGATACTTCTGGGTTTGGGCAACGACTCAGGGACGATCCGGGAAGAGGGTTGGAGACAGCGTTTTGGTTTGTTGGAACCAAGGGTCCATTGTCGTCACCGGCTTGCCCCCGGCGGCCACGGTGATCGTTCCAAGTCACCTTAGTTCAGCTCCAATATCATTTTCAGTGACGGATGGAAACGGAAACCCGCTCTGCGTCGGAACGACGATTACACCAACCATAAGGTATACCACGGATGTTTCAGGAGTCGCATTCAGCGTGTCGGGTGCATACTTCACAACAAACAGCCCGTTTACTATGGACAATTCGCCAGGTTCGAGATTCCCGGGAGCTGGTACCACCGACTTCACGTTCACTGTGAACGATCTGTCTGTGCCATCCGCGAACACCGTTGGGCAAGGCCTGACGGTCGAGTTGGTAATCACTTCGCCGGATTTCGGGCAGAGAAACATAAGCTTCAACTGCGTTGTGCAATAGATTCTGGGTTTCTACAAAAGCGACTCCGTCCTTCGCCTCGAGCGGGGGACGGAGTTTCTGTTTCTGGTGAGGCTTGAAAAAGCTCTTGATTTTACACAGAGTGCCACAGAGGATTACGGAGTTTCACAGAGATAATGCCCTCCGTGTCTCTCTGTGTTACGTTTTTGATTTACGTAAGATTACGCGAGGGCGCTTTAGAGAAGGCCGTGCGTTTTGTACCACTCGAATGTGTTTACGACGGCCTGTCGGAAGGGGATGGAGGAGTAGCCAAGCTCTGACTTAGCTTTCATGCAGCTGAAGTGATAGCGGAAGCGGCCCCCTGCGAACAATTCCCTCGTAACCCACGGTTTCTTGTTCAGGAGAGCTCCGATTGATTCGGAGACAAGGGCGAGCGCCGTCACGGCAGTCGACGGCATGCGAAACAGAGGTTTGATGCCTCCGACGACCTCGGCAATTGTGGAGATAATCTGACGATGGGAGAGACTCTCACCGCTCAGGATGTATCGTTCTCCGGTTCGTCCAAGTTTTGCAGCAAGGAGGTGTCCACGAACGACGTCACCGACGTAGACTACGCTCATCCCGCCGCTGACATAGTAGAAGATCCTCTTATGGTAGATGTCCCTGATCAACTGGCCCCCATGGAAATGGATGTCGCGGGGTCCTATCACGACAGAGGGATTGACCATGACGGCGTCCAGTCCAAGCTTGACGCCCCGCGCGATTTCCTGCTCTGCCGCCCATTTGGTGTTCCGGTATCCTATGTCGTAGGGTTCCCAGTTGAACTGCGTGTTCTCATCTGCGGTCATCCCGTGTCCGGGGAACCCGATCGCGGCAACGGAGCTCGTGTGTACCAGCCTTCGTACTCCTGACCTCAGGCACGCATCGACGACGTTTCGCGTCCCCCCCACATTGACCGCTTCCATCAACGGCCGTTCCTTCTTCCAATGGGAAATGATCGCGGCGGCGTGGAACACAGTATCGCAACCCTTCACCGCTTTCAGGACCGCTTCGGCATCGCGCACGTCGCCGAAACACGACTCCACTTCAAGGCCTTCCAGAGCGCGTAAGTCAGACTCTTTGCGGCGCAGGACCTTTACGGAGCAGCCCTCCCTCAGCAAGACTTCAACAAGGTTGGACCCGATGAAGCCGGTGCCCCCAGTGACCAACACGTTCTTCATCGAGCTCCTCTCAGCAGAAGCGCGCGTGCCCGGGTGAATATCGCATCCAGCATCGACTCGGTGAGCCTTCCCGTAAACGTGTTCTGCTGGCTCGGATGAAAAGATCCGATCAGGATGAGACCGCCCTTACACTCGTATTCAACTCCATGGCTAAACCTCGGTCGGCGAACAAAATCGGCCATCCCGAGTTCACGCAGGGAGACGACAGCCGAATCAAATCCGACTTTCCCCAGACCCACAATGACCCTGACTCGCTCCAGGCAGCGCAGCTCTGCGAGAAGATAGGGGCGGCAGTTGGCAAGCTCCTGCGGCAAAAGCTTGTTGAGGGGCGGAGCACATCTGCAGCTCGCCGTGATGTAGCAGTCCTTCAGTTTCATTCCGTCCTGACGTGAGATGGACTCCGGCTGACTGGCAAAGCCCGCCTTGTACAAGGCGCGGTAGAGCCAGTCGCCGCTTCGGTCGCCTGTAAACATCCTGCCGGTCCGGTTGCCGCCGTGCGCTGCAGGAGCGAGGCCGATCAGAAGCAGGCTTGCGTTCGGATCGCCAAAACTGGGATTTGGTTTCCCCCAATACTTCCAATCGGCAAACCTCTTCGTCTTCTCACGGGCGACCTGCTCGCGCCACCGAACCAGGCGGGGGCAGCGCCGGCATCCGATGACCTTCTTTTGGATTGTATCGAGTTTCTCAGCTAATGGGCGACGGGTCTCTGACATTATGTCGGTTGGTCGTGGAGGCGCCCGGACAAAGCAAGCCGGCTCGTTGTCAGCTTGCTTTGAAGGTGCCTCACCGTTGGAAGGTCGCGCCTATTTCAGTCGGTTGAGAAAATCGATGAGGTGCCGGTTGAACTCACCGGGATTTTCCAGGTTGCTCATATGCCCCGCCGCCGGAATGACATGAAGCTCCGCATTCGGAATCTGGCGCTGAAGAGCTTCGGAGGCAGCGGGTGGGGTCAACGCGTCATGCTCGCCGACGAGCAAAAGTGTGGGGACCTTGATACGGGGGAGGACGGCGGTGGTATCTGTCCGCATCCCAAGCGCGAGTGCTGCGCCGCTTATTCCGATCGGTGAGTTTTCCCGTATCGCAATCTTGATCGCCTCTACCGCGTCCGGATGCGTCTGAAATGATTGAGGTGCAAAAACAAGTTTTGCGAAATCCTCGGCAAACTGCGCGACGCCTGCCGTTTTCACTGAACGGACAGTGCCGGCTCGCTTCACTCTGGCTTCATTCGCATCTCCTTCGCTCTTTGTGTCGCACAGAACGAGAGCGCGTATCCTCTCGGGAAATCTCTCATACGCGCGGAGGGCGATGTAACCACCCATCGAGAGTCCGCAGAGGATCGCTTTATCGATGACGAGGTGGTCGAGAAGGCCGAGCAGGTCGTCCACGAAGAATTCGAGGGAATACTGCCCGTCTCCCACGGCACTCTCCCCGTGACCTCGTATGTCATACGTGATGGCCCGATAGTGATTTGGCAACGCCTTCATCTGAGGATCCCACATCATGTGATTGAACGGGAAGCCATGGATAAAGACGATCGGGACGCCTTGAGGAAGTCCCCGCTCCATGTAGCTCATTGAGTGGTTGTTGATCGTAATTTTCATGATGACTCCGCTTCGTTGATGTGGTTATGATGGCCTGAGATATCGATGGACAACATCCTGAATAATTGTCTCTGCAGCGTGCGGCTTCGAAAGCGCCAGCGCCCGTTCGCGCATGAAAGCGAGATGCCCCGGGTCTTCAATCGTCTGTCTGAGTTTGAAGACAAGGTTGTGATAATCATGCGCAAGCACTCCTGCTCCCCGTTCGACAATCATGTTGGCGTTCCTCATCTCCTGGCCGGGAATGGGGTCGACGATGATCATCGGTAGTCCCTTTGCCATCGCTTCTGAAGATGTGAGTCCGCCCGACTTGGAAACCAGGACGTCCGCGGCATCCATGAGCTCATGCACGTTTGAAACGTACCCAAGGACGATCGCGTGAATATTGGGCGGAAGCGTTTTGTTTTCCAGATCTTTGCGCAGGACTTCGTTCCGGCCGCAAACTGCGATAAGATTAAACGCCTGAGATGTAAACGTTCCGAGGAGGTCAACCACGCCGCCTGTGATCTCCTGAACACGCCCGACGCCGAATCCGCCGGAGAGGATCATGACGGTGAATCTGTTTGTCGGCAGCTCCACCAGCCCGCGGGCAGCGCTTTTTTCGCTTCGTTGAGAGAAGCCGGCACTCACCGGAATTCCCGTGACGCCGATAATGGCCGGATCGATGCCCTTCGACGCCAGCTGCCAGGCCGTTTCTGCATCGTGGACAAAGTATCGTCTCACGAGCTTGTCGATCCACAATTGGTGTACATCGAAATCGGTCGTTGCCGCGACAAACGGTGCCCGCAGAGCTTCCTTCACAAGGTCGCGCTCTGAAAGCGAGACGTAAGGAAGGAAATGAGTACAGAGGATCAGGTCGGGATCTAAAGAGCGGAGAGCTTTGAGATAACGATTGTAATTGAAATGGTCGAAGATCCTCAGAAGGCCCTTTTTCGAGTAGGGTTTCTTTTCAGTATGCGAGTAAAAGTATCCCCAGATCTCAGGCGTCGAATTGACCATCGCGAGGTATGACCCGCCGTATAAGCGCTTGAATGCCTTCGAGGTGAAGTCGAGGCAGTCATAGTGCGCAGCGCGCAGGGGAATGGGACTGTTCCGGGCAGCTTCGAGGAGTGCTTCTGCTGCGCGGTGGTGCCCGGCGCCGCCTGAAGTTGAGAGAATTAAGAGGGATGGTTTATGCATGCCAGCGGAAATGTCTCCGGTCCTCCACCGCAATCAACATAACATCGGCTTACCGCTTGTCAAGAGGAACCCAGCTCCGGCCTCGTTCGCCGACGTAAAGCTGCCGCGGGCGTGCAATCTTCTGCTCCGGGTCGAGGATGTGCTCCTGCCAGTGAGCGAGCCACCCTGCCGTCCGGGGAATAGCGAAGAGTACCGGGAAGAAATCGAGTGGGAATCCCATCGCTTCGTAAATCAAGCCTGAATAGAAATCGACATTCGGATAGAGCTTGCGCTTGACGAAATACTCGTCTTCCAGAGCGATCCTCTCCAGCTCAAGAGCGATTTCAAGTTTCATGTTCTTGCCCGTGACCTCAAAAACTTCGTCTGCCAGAGTTTTGATGACCTTGGCTCTGGGATCGTAGTTCTTGTAAACGCGGTGTCCGAACCCCATGAGCTTGCGGCGACCTTCTTTGACATCCTTGATCACCGTCGGGATGTTCCTGACGGTGCCGATTTCGTCGAGCATGCGAAGGACCGCTTCGTTTGCGCCGCCGTGGAGAGGCCCCCAGAGTGCCGCGGCAGCGCCCGCGACCGCCGAGTAAGGATCGATATGCGAACTTCCGATGCTCCTCATCGTGTTCGTGCTGCAGTTTTGTTCATGGTCGGCATGGAGAATGAAGAGCACGGTCAAGGCATGTTCAAGAACAGGGTTGACCCTGTATTTCGATTCCCCGATTTTGAACATCATGGTGAGGAAATTGCCCGCGTAACTCAGATCATCGCTCGGATAGACGTACGGCATGCCCTTGGAGTGCGTGTAGGCGAAGGCGGCAATCGTCGTGACCTTGCCGATCAGCCGGTGGATTTGTTTCATCCTCTTTGGCGCATCCATAATCTCTTTGGCATCCGGATAGAAGGTCGAGAGCGCCGCGATCATGCTGATGAACATTCCCATGGGATTTGCATCATGGCGGAAGCCGGCCATGAGTTTCTTGATGTTCTCATGGACAAATGTGTGGCGCTTGATGTCCGATCGCCATTGGTCCAGCTGTGCGGGGGTCGGCAGCGCACCGTTGATCAGGAGGTAGGCCACCTCGAGAAATGAGGTCGATTTCTCGGCCAGCAGTTCTATGGGGTAACCACGATACTCAAGGATTCCGCGGTCTCCGTCGATATACGTGATTCGGCTCTTGACGGACGCTGTGTTCATGAAAGCGGGATCATAGCAAAGCATCCCGAATTCTTCTTCTTTCACCTTGATTTGGCGCAAGTCTGTAGCGCGAATCGATTCGTTCTCAATCGGAATGTCGAATTTCTTTCCAGTGCGATTGTCAATAATGGTAAGCGTTTCGGACATGCTCGGATCCTTCTTCGGGAATAATTCCTGGCTCAGCGAAGAAACGAAAAAATGGCATCATCTTCCAGAAGAAAGACAATTGGATTTGATATTGGATATCTTTTTACTCAAAATTGGCCACATCCCGTCGACTCACATCACGTGGGCGGGTGTTGCTTGTCTTGCATTAGACTTGTATGCGGAACGAAGTTTTTTCCCGCCTGATATGTGTCGGCAATTCCTCAAAGATCGGCGCGGGGCATTTCATTCCCACTCCTGATTTCTCATTTATTCAATATGCCAAAATGCATCTCGTTATTCCCGATTGTGAGAATGTTCGACAAGAAATCGGTGGTTTTGCTCCATTTTTGAGCTATTTGTTGTGCATTTGGCTGGAATAGTTCTTGTCTTGAATAGACCGGCTGAAAATAAAATTCAAAGCAGAAAGGCACAATTGACGATGTCAGCTCAAGATGCGAATTCGACGATAAAGCGCAAAATGGTAACTATCGATGGTAATGAAGCGGCTGCATACTCCGCTCACAAATGCAGTGAAGTCATTGCCATTTATCCTATCACACCCTCCTCGACGATGGGTGAATGGGCAGATGAGTGGTCTGCTCAGGGGAAGAAGAACATCTGGGGGTCGGTCCCCCTGGTGGCCGAGATGCAGAGTGAAGGCGGAGCTGCAGGAGCTGTTCACGGTGCGCTGCAGGCCGGAGCGCTCTCGACGACCTTTACGGCGTCGCAGGGTCTCCTCCTGATGATACCGAACATGTTCAAAATCGCGGGAGAGTTGACCTCGACCGTGTTCCATGTTTCAGCGCGAACCGTTGCGACGCATGCCCTCTCCATCTTTGGCGATCACGGCGACGTCATGGCGGTCAGGACCACGGGCTGGGGCATGATCGCATCCAACTCCGTGCAGGAGATCCATGACACCGCCCTCATTGCACAAGCCGCATCTCTCGAAGCCCGGGTTCCCATTGTCCACTTTTTCGACGGATTCCGCTCTTCATCAGAAGTGATGAAGATGGAACAGCTGGCCGACTCGGATTATCGTCAAATGATCGACGATGAGCTGGTGTTCAAACACCGGCAGCGCGCGTTGACTCCAGAGAAACCCGTACTGCGCGGAACTGCTCAGAATCCCGATGTCTTCTTCCAGGCCCGTGAAGCCTGCAGCCCTTATTACTCGGCGTGCCCGGATATCGTCCAGAAAGCCATGGACAAGTTCGCCAAGATCGTCGGCCGCCAGTACAAGCTCTATGAATACTATGGGGCGCCCGACGCAGACAGGGTTCTGGTGATCATGGGTTCCGGCGCTGAAACCGCCCACGAGACCGTCGATTATCTCGTGAGCCAAGGAGAAAAAGTCGGCTTGCTCAAGGTCCGTCTCTTTCGGCCCTTCGCTTCCGAGTACTTTGTCAATGCGCTGCCCCCGACGGTGAAGAGCATCAGCGTGCTCGATCGCACGAAAGAACCGGGCGCGCCCGGTGAGCCGCTCTACATGGATGTGATCACGGCGTTGAGCGAGACCCTCTCAGCCGGGAAGGCGCCGTTCAAATCATTCCCGAAGGTGACGGGCGGTCGGTTTGGACTTTCTTCAAAAGAATTCACCCCGACCATGGTGAAGGCGGTCTATGATGAGATGAAAAAGGACCAGCCGAAAAACCACTTTACGGTTGGTATCAACGATGATCTCAGCAACACCAGCCTTTCGTACGATCACACGTTCAGCATCGAGCCGGACGATGTCGTGCGAGCCCTGTTCTTCGGCCTCGGTGCCGACGGAACGGTCGGAGCGAACAAGAACTCGATCAAGATCATCGGCGAAGACACTCAGAACTACGCTCAGGGGTACTTCGTCTACGATTCCAAGAAATCAGGGTCGAGCACGGTCTCCCATCTCCGGTTCGGGCCGCGACCAATCCATTCCTGCTACCTGATCACGGAGTCGAACTTCGTCGCATGTCACCAGTGGTTCTTCCTCGAGAAATTCGATGTGCTTCAGAGTGTCGTGAAGGGTGGAACGTTCCTGCTGAACAGTATCTATGGCCAGGATGAAGTATGGGCAAAACTGCCGCGCCACATCCAGGAAGGAATCATCAAGAAACAGTTGAAGTTCTATGTGATTGATGGATACAAAGTCGCTGCACAGACCGGCATGGGAGGTCGCGTCAACACGATCATGCAAACGTGTTTCTTCGCGATTTCGGGCGTGCTGCCGAAAGATCAGGCGATTGACGCCATCAAAAACTCTATCAAGAAGACGTATGGAAGGAAGGGCGAGTCGGTGGTCCAGAAGAACTTTGCAGCGGTCGATGCGACGCTTGCCAATCTCTTCGAAGTGAAGGTCCCGGACAAGGTGACGAGCACAATCGAGATGCCGCCGGTCGTTTCCCATGCGGCCCCCGATTTTGTGAAGGAGGTTACAGCAATGATCATCGCCGGGAAGGGCGATGAATTGTCGGTGAAGCAGATGCCGCAGGACGGCACATTCCCTGTAGGCACTGCCCAGTGGGAAAAACGCAACATAGCGCTCGAAATTCCCGTGTGGGAATCGGAAATCTGCATTCAGTGTAACAAGTGCGTTCTGGTTTGCCCGCACGCGACGATTCGCGCGAAGATCTACGATCCGGCGAACCTCAAGAATGCTCCCGCGACGTTTAAGTCGATGGACTACAAAGGGACGGAATACAAGGGAATGAAATACACCCTGCAGATTGCCCCTGAGGATTGCACGGGCTGTTCGCTGTGCGTCGAAGTCTGCCCGGCGAAGAGCAAGTCGCAGGTGAAGGTGAAAGCGATCAACATGAAATCGCAGCCGCCGATCCGGGAACTGGAACGAGCCAATTTCGACTTCTTCCTGAGTCTTCCCGAGATCGATCGCCGGACGGTCAAGACTGACACGGTGAAGGGATCTCAGCTGCTCCTGCCGTTGTTCGAGTTCTCAGGTGCATGCTCTGGCTGCGGAGAGACGCCGTATGTCAAGTTGGTCAGCCAGTTGTTTGGCGACCGGGCAGTGGTGGCAAACGCGACCGGCTGCTCCTCGATCTACGGTGCCAACCTGCCGACAACGCCCTGGACGAAGAATCAGGATGGCCGCGGACCGGCATGGTCGAATTCCCTGTTTGAAGACAATGCAGAGTTCGGACTCGGCATGCGTCTCACCATCGACAAAATGACCGAGATGGCGTGGGAACTCGTGGGGAAACTGGCAACCGAGATCGGGACCGACCTGGCGTCGGCACTCCTGTCTGCGAATCAGTCCGATGAAGCGGGCATCTACGAGCAACGAGAGCGGGTGAAGATTCTCAAGGAGAAGCTCCAGAACGTCAAGACGCCGGAAGCCAGGAATCTGCTGAGTATCGCGGACAACCTCGTGAAGCGCAGCGTCTGGATCATGGGCGGCGACGGATGGGCATATGACATCGGCTACGGCGGACTCGATCACGTGATTGCGTCCGGAAGAAATGTCAACATCCTGGTGCTGGATACCGAAGTCTATTCCAATACCGGCGGCCAGATGTCGAAGGCTACATTCCGCGGGGCGATTGCGAAGTTTGCCGCAGCCGGCAAGCAGACACAGAAGAAGGACCTTGCCCTGATGGCCCTGACGTACGGCAACGTGTATGTCGCGAAGATCGCGATGGGGTTCAATGATGCGCAAACCGTGCGTGCGATACTCGAAGCGGAAGCGTACGACGGCCCATCGCTCATCGTCGCGTACAGCCATTGTATCGCCCACGGTATCGACATGGCCAAAGGCATGAGGAATCAAAAGCTTGCGGTGGAAACGGGTTACTTCCCGCTCTTCCGCTACAACCCGATGCTGGTCAAGGAGGGCAAGAATCCTCTGAAGCTCGATTCCAAGGCTCCGAAGCTTCCGTTGACCGACTTCACGTCGCTGGAGACCAGGTTCAACATGCTCGAGAAGATTTATCCCGAGCGTGCGACCGAACTGAACAAGCTCGCAGCCGAAGATATCAAGAATCGATGGGCGATGTACGAACAGCTTGCGGGAGGTGATGGAGAGAAGGCGACGGCAGAAAAGCCGCCGACGCCGTGAGGGTTGTTTGGGATCGCGCACTTCCTGAAAAAGACTATCACCTCAGACATTGAATGAAGGACTTGGAACTATGGATCTGAAAACTACATATCTCGGCCTGAAGCTGAAGAATCCTCTCGTGCCTTCCGCGAGTCCGCTCTCGAGGAACGTCGACAGCATGAAACGCCTCGAGGATGCGGGGGCATCGGCAGTTGTGATGTACTCGTTGTTCGAGGAGCAGATCGCTCACGACGCCGCGGAGCTGGAGCACTACCTCGAATATGGATCGCACAGCCAGCCTGAAGCAATGGATTATTTCCCGCGCCCGGAGGAATACAATCTGGGACCGGATCAGTATGTGGAGCTTCTGCATAGTGCAAAACAAGCCCTCGGAATCCCCGTTATTGGCAGCCTCAACGGGATTTCCACGGGCGGATGGATCGACTATGCGAAGAAACTGGAGCAGGCAGGTGCGGATGCACTCGAACTGAATATCTACTATATTCCGACCGACCCCGTTTTGTCAAGTCAGGAGGTGGAAGAGCGCTATGTGAACGTCCTCCTTGCCGTCAAACGGGCAGTGCGTATCCCGGTGGCGGTGAAGCTGAGCCCTTATTTCAGTTCGTTCGCCAATGTTGCCGCCCGCCTCGACAAGGCAGGGGCAAACGGTCTCGTGCTGTTTAACAGGTTCTACCAGCCCGACTTCGATCTGGAAGCGCTGGAAGTTTCTCCGAACGTACTGCTGAGCACATCGGATGCCATCCGGCTTCCGCTTCGCTGGATCGCAATCCTGCATGGCATGGTAAAAACCAGTCTCGCCGGAACGAGCGGCGTGCACACAGCGGAAGATGTCATCAAGTTGATCATGGCCGGCGCGGATGTTGCGATGATGTGTTCCGCGCTTCTCAAGCATGGACCGAAGCATCTGACCATGGTTCTCGAAGGGCTGAATAAGTGGATGGTGGAACACGAATATCTCTCCGTAGAGCAAATGAAAGGAAGCATGAGCCAGGCTTCTGTGGCAGACCCCGCGGCGTTTGAGCGGGCAAACTACATGAAGGCTCTCAACCGGTTCAAACAATCCTAGTCACAATTCTGCAAACAAACACCGATCACAAGTGGCCAAAACATCGAAGAAGCGTCGGGGTTCATCGCCGATGCGGAAGCTCAAAGCGACGTTGACCGAGATGGCGGTAACGCCACCAACGGCGTCGTTTAAGGAGGGGGAGCGATACATCTGTGCTGTGTGCGAGCTCCCCGTCAGGCAGTGCAACGCCGACGAAACGAAGCGATGTTCCAGCATGTTGCTCGTGGGGACGCAGCTGCAATTGCTTCGTCAGACAGGGAAAGGGCGTCCAATTCTCTGCCTCCGATGCGGAAGGGCGATCCCGAAGCGAGCCCTGATCAAAAACCCTCTCGCAGAGCTTTGTCCAAGCTGTCAGCAGTCTTCTCCAAAGTTCAAATCCTCCCAGCGGTCGAAAGGAGCTTCCCGATGATTCGCAAACAAGAAGCGTTAGACTACCACTCCCAAGGTAGGAGAGGAAAGATCGAAGTCGTTTCGACGAAACCATGTCAGACTCAGCGTGACCTCTCGCTCGCCTACACTCCGGGAGTCGCAGAGCCATGTCTTGACATCCACGCAAACCCCGACGATGCCTATCTCTACACGGCAAAAGGGAACCTCGTTGCGGTGGTTTCCAACGGCACCGCGGTTCTGGGACTGGGCGACATCGGCGCATTGGCCGGCAAACCGGTGATGGAGGGGAAAGGAGTCCTCTTCAAGAGGTTCGGCGACATCGATGTCTTTGACATAGAGCTCGATTCGCATAATCCTGATGACATCATCAAGGCAGTAAGAATGCTGGAACCGACATTCGGCGGCATCAACCTGGAAGATATCAAAGCGCCTGAGTGTTTCTACATCGAAGAGGAACTCAAGAAAGTCATGAACATACCGGTGTTCCATGATGATCAACACGGTACAGCGATCATCAGCGGAGCGGCGCTGGTGAATGCACTGGAGGTTGTCGGCAAGAAGATCGACAAAGTGAAGGTGGTCTTCAGCGGCGCCGGTGCCGCAGGCATCGCCTGTGCAAAGTTGTATGAAAAGCTCGGTGTTCTCCGGCAAAACATGATCCTTGTTGACACGAAGGGCGTTGTCCACAAAGGACGCACCGAAGGGATGAACAAGTACAAAGAGTATTTCGCTACCGATACGAATGCCCGGACGCTCGAGGACGCCATGAAGGGTGCGGATGTCTTCTGCGGCGTTTCGGCGAAAGGCATTGTGTCGCAAGCGATGATCCGTTCGATGGCCGATCATCCTGTCGTTTTCGCAATGGCGAACCCTGATCCGGAGATCTCGTATGAAGATGCGCTGGCTGCCCGGGATGACGTCATTATGGCGACGGGCCGGTCCGATTACCCAAACCAGGTGAATAACGTTCTCGGCTTCCCGTTCATTTTCCGCGGTGCGCTGGATGTCAGGGCAAAGATGATCAACGACGAAATGAAGATCGCCGCTTCCCGGGCGCTCGCCAAGCTGGCGAAACAGGAAGTCCCCGATTCAGTGATCCGGGCATACGGCGGCAAAAAAATCGAGTTCGGGAAGGAATATATTATCCCGAAGCCGTTCGATCCCCGCGTCCTCATTTGGGAGGCCACGGCGGTAGCCCGCGCGGCAATGGAGAGCGGTGTGGCGCGCGTTCCCATCAAAGACTTTGAACAATATCGCGATTCGCTCGAAGCGCGCCTCGGCAAGTCCAGAGAAGTCATGCGCTTCTTTATCCACAAAGCGCGCACCGAACCAAAGCGCGTGGTGTTCCCGGAGGGTGAGGAAGAGAAGATCCTCAGGGCCGCACAGCAGATGCTCGATGAAGGATTGGCCAAACCGATCCTTCTTGGCAGCAGGTCCCGCATCAGGCAGCGAATTGCCGACCTCGGTCTCGACCTGACCGGCGCGGAGATTGTCAATCCAAGCAAGTCCCCCAGGTTCGATGAATACGTTACGGGGTTCTATTTAAACCGCCAGCGCAAAGGACTCACCCGCGTAGACGCAGAGCGGCGGATGAAGACACACAATGTGTTCGGCATGATGATGGTCGACATGGATGACGCCGACGGGCTGATTTCCGGTCTGACTCAGCATTATCCGGACACCGTGAAGCCTGCTCTTCAGATCATCGGAAAGAGAGACGGGGTTCGCATCATCGCCGGCCTCTACATGATGGTGTTCAAGAATCAGACGATCTTCATCGCCGATGCGACGGTGAATATTGATCCGACAGCGGAGGAGTTGGCAGAGATCGCGCTGCTCGCGGCTGAAAAAGTGCGGCAGTTTGATATCGAGCCGCGTGTTGCCATGCTTTCGTTCAGCAACTTTGGCAGTTCCAATCATCCCTCGGTCGAAAAAGTCCGAACGGCGACCGCCATCGTGAAACGACGCGCTCCCGATCTCATCGTCGATGGCGAGATGCAGGCCGACACTGCGCTGTCTCCCGACATTATCTCGGAAGTCTACCCGTTCACGAGTCTCAAGGGATCGGCGAACGTCCTGATTTGCCCGGATCTTACTTCCGCGAACATTGCGTACAAACTCCTCGCCCGATTGGGCGGTGCGGTAGCTATCGGACCGATTCTTGTCGGAATGCGAAAGCCGGTTTATCTGCTGATCCCCGGGTCTGATGTGAGCGACATCGTCAACATCACGGCAATGGCAGTCTACGAGTCGCAGATGCAAAGCAAATCCGGTTCAAAGGGATCTGAGATCGTCGAACGATTCAAGGGAGCTTTGCAGGGAGCAGAGACAACGTAGCATCCGGTTTGAGCCGATGTCTCCCGGCCGCAGCGTGCTTCGATCGTGAATGTTGAGGCGCAGATTTGAGAAAGCCGCTCGCGCGGGAGGTCTTATCCGGTTTGCGAAATCCAGGCTCCGACTTCGCAAAACTGAAGAGATGTTCTCGTTGTTGTCAGTCACCGTCCTTGCTTCTCGCCCAATCTCCGCATGAAAGATTGGAATGATTCTTGCGGAGACTTTGGTTTGAACAAGAATGGCGATAAACCAACTCACTTCATTCGGAGGGGATCGCTATGAGTGCTTCAAAGTTGTTCCTTCATATCTCACTTGTCCTCGTTTCAATCCTTGTCATGGCCCTTGTCATCAGTGGCTGTCAGAAAAAGGAAGGAGAAGGAGCAAAACCAGAGGTCGCGCAGCAAGCTGCTGCTTCGGCGTCGATGGAGAATCTGAAAACGGCGTATGCTGGCGCAGCGAAGAATATTGACTGGTACGACAAATTCTCCAAGCAGGCGCAGAAGGAAAACCTGGGAGATATCTCAGTTCTTTTCAAAGCGTTGGCACGCTCGGAAAAAGTACATGCGGACATGTTCGCATCGCTCCTAAAGACCAAAGGGGTAGAAGTTACTGCTCCAGCCGCCGAACCGTTGCCAGTTGGGAAAGCTCGCCAGTATCTTAAGCGTGCCGCGAGCAGCGAAGCGGTTGAGCAGTCTGTTCTCGCAACGTATGAGAAGGTGGCGATCGATGAACAGTTCGCCGAGGCGGCAGAGCTTTTCAGAAGGTCACGGGGAGCTGATGAGCGACATGCCCGTCTTCTCAGCAGAGCCATTGAAATGGAAACCAACTTTGCCCGATTGCCTTATGTTATGTGCCCGGAATGCGGCTACATCGTGGGATCAGACAAGATGGACTCATGTCTTGTCTGTAAGTTACCGAAGGAGAAGTTCCAGAAGATCTAGGCAGGAGGATGAGCGTTCCGGTGCGCTGAGGTCACCCATAGCACACCAAACCGAATAACCGACAGACTCCAATGTCAACATCACGGATGTATCGGATCGAACCGGATGCACTCAACGAACTCATACAATCACTTCAAAAAGAACGTTACACGGTCATAGGTCCCACCCTCCGGGGTGAGGCTATCGTCCTCGATACAATAACCTCAGCGTCGGAATTGCCCGTCGGGAAAACTGACGAGCAGTCTCCTGCAAAGTACCGCCTTGTGGACAAAGCGGAGAAGACCTTCTTTGGCGCCTCCGTAGGTCCCCATTCCTGGAAGCAGTTTCTCTTTCCCCCGACCCTTAAAATCTTCTCTGCCCGCAAAAGGGGGGAGACCTTTGAGGTGTCCGAAGATATCGAAAGTCCTGAAAGCTCTGAACGGTATGCTTTCCTTGGCGTGCGCGCGTGCGATCTCAGCGCCATCCAGATCCAGGACAAGGTGTTTGGCGGAGGGGCGTACCGTGATCCTGCGTACTTACGGCTTCGGCATCAAGCCTTTATCGTCGCGGTGAACTGTACGCGCGCGGGCGGAACCTGCTTCTGCACCTCTCTTCGTACCGGACCCCGCGCACGGGTAGGCTTCGACCTGGCAATCACCGAGGTGATCGATCACGGCCACTATCTTCTCGTCGAGGTCGGTACAGACAAGGGAGAAGCCGTTCTGAGCAGTGTGACCCGCCGGCCCGCCCAGGACGAAGAGATCGAGGGTGCCGAACACGCTATCCGCGCGGCAGCCCAGCTGACGGGTCGATCTCTGGAGCCGGACCAAACGCGGGAGATTCTGTATTCGAACACGGAACATCCGCGGTGGGATGTCGTCGCCCAGCGGTGCCTCGCTTGTGCCAACTGCACGATGGTATGTCCCACCTGTTTCTGCACGAACGTTGAGGATGTAACCGACCTTACAGGATCAGTCGCACAGCGGGTACGAAAGTGGGATTCCTGCTTCACTCTTGATTTTTCCTACATTCACGGAGGAAGTGTTCGGCCATCGTCGAGAGCTCGGTACCGTCACTGGATTACGCATAAACTTGCTTCATGGGTGGACCAGTTCGGCACGACCGGCTGTGTTGGGTGCGGCCGATGCATTACCTGGTGCCCGGTTGGGATTGATATCACCGAAGAATTCAGAGTCATTCGAGAGACCTATCTGTTAAACGCCAGAGGTAAGAGCTCAACTTAGGAGAGGACCCATGGAAACCCTTGAACGCATTCTCGCCCAGCACCAGTTTTTCAAAGATCTGAGCCCGGAGTATCTAACGCTCGTGACAGGTTGCGCCTCGAACGTGCGGTTCGAACAGGATCAGAATATCTTTCGGGTGGGGGACGAGGCGAATCAGTTCTACCTCATTCGGGAAGGGCGCATCGCTCTCCAGCTCTTCTCCCCGGATCGCGGCCACATTACGGTCGAGACGCTGAGTGAGGGTGATATCCTGGGATGGTCCTGGTTGATACCTCCGTACTACTATGTGTTTGATGCAAAGGTTCTGGATGTGACCCGCGCCATCGCACTCGATGGCAAGTGTCTCCGCCGCAAGTGCGAAGAGGACCACAACCTTGGATACGAACTTTTGAAACGCTTCTCCAGTCTTCTGGAACATCGTCTCGAAACTACCCGACTACAACTACTAGATCTCTATGGCGTCCGTTCTTGAACTATCATCAGATCGAACCGAAGTGGCGGCAAGCCCCATGCTTCCCCGTCCCTTCGTCATCAAGAAGGTCCGGCGGGAAACGGAGGACACCTTCACGGTTGAGCTCGATCCCCGCGAAGGTCGATCCCGTTTCGAGTTTCTTCCCGGACAATTCAACATGCTCTATGTGTACGGTGTCGGTGAAGTCCCGATCTCGATAAGCGGCGACCCCGCCGGTTCCACGCTCGTGCACACGACGCGGGCCGTCGGCGCTGTCACAAAAGCCATGGCCGAACTCCGCCGCGGAGATGTCATCGGCATTCGCGGGCCTTTCGGAACGTCCTGGCCTGTGGCTGAAGCCCGAAACAAGGATGTCGTTTTCGTCGCAGGGGGAATCGGACTTCCTCCGCTTCGGCCTGCCCTCTACGAGATTTTGTCACATCGGGAGAGCTACGGCAAAGTGGTGCTTCTCTACGGAACGCGAACCCCCTCGGACATCCTTTTCAAGGATGAACTGGAGCAATGGCGTGCGCGCTTCGACCTCGAGGTGTTTATTACCGTCGATCGCGCTTCTGCGGGGTGGAGGGGAAACGTGGGGGTCGTCACGACGCTTATCCAAAAGGCGGGTTTCGATTCGCGCAATACGCTTGCGATGATTGTCGGCCCGGAAGTCATGATGCGATTTACGACGATCGAGTTCATCAAGCGAGGGGTCAATCCCGATTCCATCTACCTCTCGATGGAGCGTAACATGAAATGCGGCATCGGCCTGTGCGGCCATTGCCAATTCGGACCTGTCTTCATCTGCAAAGACGGACCCGTGTTCCGCTATCCACAGATCAAGGACCTGATGGTAAAGTGGGAGATCTAGACGGCATCGGGGGGGTAAGCGCTTACGATGTCATGACACTAATGTTCAGAAAATGTTCTGATCGAGTATGAAGAAAAAACGCAAACCTAAACTTGCAGTGTGGAAGTTCTCTTCCTGCGACGGGTGTCAGTTGACCCTGTTGGATTGTGAAGACGAGCTCCTGGCCGTAGCTGAAAATATTGAGATTGCCAATTTCCCCGAAGCTTCGCGGCATGTTGTGAAGGGCCCGTATGACCTGTCGCTTGTCGAAGGCTCCATCACGACACCCCATGACGCCGAACGGATTCACCAGGTCCGGCGCTCCTCCAAGGTGCTGATCTCCATTGGTGCCTGCGCGACGGCGGGCGGCATCCAGGCGTTGCGCAATTTCAAGGACGTCCGGGAGTTCACCTCGATTGTCTATGCAACACCGTCGTATATTGAGACGCTCAACAAATCGACCTCCATCGCAGACCACGTGTTCGTAGACTTCGAACTCCGTGGCTGTCCCATCAGCAAGCATCAGCTCGTTGAGGTGCTGAGTGCCTATCTGAACGGCCGGAAGCCCGCGACCCCCACGTACAGCGTGTGCGTGGAGTGCAAGCGGCGAGGCACGGTCTGTGGTCTGGTAACACACGGTCCGCCGTGTCTTGGACCTGTGACGCAGGCGGGATGTAACGCCCTGTGTCCTTCGTATCATCGTGGGTGTTACGGGTGCTTCGGGCCGAAAGAGACTCCGAACACGACGTCCCTCTCGGCGTACTGGATGAGTCTCGGGATGAAGAATCCTGATCTTCTCCGCCTCTTCAGAAGCTACAACGCGTACGCTGAACCGTTCCGTAAAGAAAGTGAAGCCCATGAAAAGTAGGTCCATCAAGGTTGACTACCTCGCCCGCGTTGAAGGCGAGGGAGGCATCCGGATAAAAATTCACGATAAGACCGTATCAGAAGTTCAGTTCGACATCTTCGAGCCTCCCCGGTTCTTCGAGGCATTTCTCCGCGGCCGCCATTTCACGGAGGCTCCGGATATTACCGCCCGCATTTGCGGAATCTGTCCCATCGCGTATCAGATGAGTTCCGTCCACGCCATGGAATCGGCCTGCGGTGTGTCGGTCACCGGGCAGCTCCGCGCCCTGCGCCGGCTGATCTACTGCGGTGAATGGATTGAGAGTCATGCTCTCCATATCTACATGCTGCACGCGCCGGATTTCCTGGGATATCAGGATGTTCTCGAGATGGCACGCGATCACGGTGACGCGGTCAAACAGGCGCTAAAGCTGAAGAAGATCGGCAACGAACTCGTGACGCTCGTCGGCGGTCGCGAAATACACCCGATCAACGTTCGTCTTGGCGGATTCTACAAATTGCCGACCAGGAAAGAACTCCTGGAGCTTGTTGACCGGCTGAAATGGGCGCGTGATGCCGCGTTGGAAACTGTGAAGCTGACAGCGACGTTCCCATTTCCGGATTTCGAGCGGGAGTATGAATTCGTGGCGCTGCGACATGAGGAGGAATACCCGTTCAATGAAGGGAAGCTCGTTTCCAACCGGGGACTTGATATTCCAATCTCGGAATACGAGAACCACTTCGCCGAAGAGCATGTATCGCATTCGAACGCATTGCACTCGGTGATGAAAAGCCGCGGCGCTTACCTCGTGGGACCGCTTGCCCGGTTCAACCTCAATTTCGACAAGCTGACGCCGGCAGCGCAGCAGGCTTCCCGTGATGTCGGACTAGTTCCGCCTGTGAAGAATCAGTTCAAAAGTATCATCGTCCGCAGCGTCGAGACCGTCTTCGCTTGCGAAGAGGCTTTGCGGATCATTCAGGAGTATGAGACGCCTGAGAAACCGGCCATCGATGTGCCGCCGAGACCCGGCGTCGGATACGGGTGCACGGAGGCACCACGCGGCTTCTTGTACCATCGCTACAGGATCAATGACAAAGGGTTGATTGTGGAGGCGAAGATTGTACCGCCCACATCCCAGAATCAGAAGAGCATGGAGCTTGACTTGAGGGACTTCGTCCCCGCCCGGCTCAACCTGACGCAGGAGAAGCTCACATGGCAGTGCGAGCAGGCGATCCGCAACTACGACCCATGTATTTCCTGTGCGACGCATTTTATCCGGCTCGAATTCCAGTAGCAGCCAATATCTCGATCTGCCGTACGAAGTGTGCGGGAGGGGGAAACCTTTCAGGAGCTTCTTTTCAACGCCAAGGAGGCTTTCATGGCAAAGCTGACGGATCTTCTCCGCTATTTGAACAGCAACAATATCGAATTTCAGGTTCTCGAACACGATCCCGCATTTTCTGCCCACGAAGTTGCAGCCCGCACCAAAGTCCCGGAGAGCGAGATGGCGAAGGCGATCCTCATCAGGATCGAAGGCCGCTACTGGATGGCTGTGCTGCGGGCTGATCAGAGGATTCATCAGCCGCTTCTCAAGAGGACGTTCGCTGCGAAAAACGTACACATCGCCCATGAGGAAGACCTGGGCCTTCTGTTCCCTGATTGTCAGCTCGGCGCTATGCCGCCCTTCGGAAATCTCTACGGGCTCCCCGTTCTTGTGGAGGACGGGCTTGCGGGGGACGAGGAAATCGTTTTCAACGCCTGCACGCACACCAAGGCGATCCGGATGAAATTCAAAGACTTCCGCCGTTTAGCGAAGCCGGTCATTGCTGCGTTTGCAGAGCCTAGGAGCGTGATGGCAATCCGCGAGCTCCAGGACTGACCAGCTCCGGAGTCCGGAAAGATTCCGAAGGAGAGCCGGCCTGATGGCCAACCGATCTGCAGAAGGAAAGCCGAAGACCTTGGTCGTTGGATTGGGCAACGATTTCCGCAACGATGACGGCGTGGGGCTGGCGGTGCTGCGAATGCTTGGAAGCCGCAACATCTCCGGCGTGCAACTCGTCGAGCTTCGCGATGATCTTACGCAGCTCCTCGATCATCTTCAGGACGTCGCCACCGCGTACATCGTCGATGCCGTTCAGTCTGGTTCCACACCGGGCACCATCCATCGCATCGAGGCGAAAGGCGAGTATTTCTCTCCGGCAGACCTCCCCCGATCCACACACGGATTGTCTCTTCGTAATCTGCTGGAACTGACACGCCTTCAAGGAGGGCTGCCGAAGAAGCTGGTTATCTATGGTGTCGAAGGCGAACGGTTCGACTATGGTAATACGATGACTCCCGCAGTCAACGACGCAATTCCCGGAGTCGTGGAGAGCATCTGCGCTGAGTTGGAACGCGATCTGACCTGGAGGAGCGGCGATTCCACGCGAAAACGATCGCCCGCCTGAATGTCCGGATCTGAATGGAGCGAACAATGACGAATACCAAACGATTCGATCGTGCAATCCTCGGTTCGACAAACATGAGTGTGTGCCGCCTGGGATTGAGCGCTTCCTACCGTCCCGGCGACCGTGCGATCCGATATGCAATCGGGCAGGGAGTTGACTATTTCTTCGGCTACGGGTTCGACACACAGCTCGTCAGGGTTTTGAGGGAAGAGTTCGGCACCAGACGGGAGAAGTACATTCTTGCCACGGGAGCATACAATCTTATCATCGGAAATCCGAATCTTCGCCGCACGCTCGAGAAGCGCCTGCGTCAGTTCAGAACCGATTATATCGATGTGTTCCAGTTCTTGGGAGTGATGAAGGAGAAGGAGATGCCGCCGAAGGTGGTGGAGGAGCTCGTGCGATTTCGTGAAGAAGGGAAAGTCCGCGCCATCGGGTTGTCGTGCCACGATAGAAACCTTGTCGGGAGGCTGGCCGCAGACGGCGTCATGGATGTAGTGATGATGCGCTACAACGCAGCGCACCGGGGGGCGGAGCGGGACATCTTCCCGCATCTGGAGAAGCACAATCCCGGAGTTGTTTCCTATACTGCCACCCGCTGGACCGCCCTGACCCGACGCCCGAAAGGGTGGCCCAAAGGGGCAATGATCCCGAACGCCGGGATGTGTTATCGTTTTGTGCTGTCGAATCCCCACGTCCACGTTTGTCTGACCGCTCCATCCAATCAACGGCAGCTTGAGGAAAACCTGACAGCCTTGCAGCAGGGTCCGCTCAACGAAGAAGAAACGCACTTCATGCAAGAGTTTGGCGACGCGGTCTATGCCCGCCACAAGTATTTCATGTGATCTCCCCGGGCTGTCCGCCGAAACTGTCCGACGAGTCCATCGTAGTATACCGAGAACGACCGGTAACAGGCGGACAAATCCCCGGTCCTGACCTTTGCTACCGTCCATTCTGTTCCGAGAATATCCCAACAGAACCGTATTGATGAAAACCGCTCTCGTCTTGGTGCTTCTGGTCCTGGCCGTGCCGGCTCTTGGGCAGGCATTCAAAGGTGATATCGCCGGCAAGGTCCTTGACTCGAAGACCCTTGAGCCGATTCCGTCGGTGAATGTCGTCGTTCGGCAAAAGCCGGGCATCGGAGGAGCGACCGACGTGAATGGCAACTTTCGTATCAGAGGCCTGGAAGTCGGGACGTACAGCCTTGAGATTTCTGCGGTAGGATACTCTCTGCAAGTTGTCACGAACGTTGTCGTCTCTACGGGAAGGGCCGTCTCGCTGACCGTCAAGCTCGACGAAACGGCGATCGAGATGCAGGGGGTAACGGTGCAGGCAAATTACTTCAGCCGGGGCCAGCAGATGTCCCCGATCAGCTCAAATTCGTTCGACCGATCTGAAGTCCTGCGCTCTCCCGGCGGGGTTCAGGATGTGCAGCGCGTCGCTCAGAACCTTCCGGGGGTAGCGAGTTCGACGGATAACATCAACGAGCTCATCGTACGGGGCGGCGCTCCCTTCGAGAATCTCACCATCCTCGACAACATGGAGATTCCCTCCATCAATCACTATTCGAATCAATTCAATTCGGCTGGACCGATAAACATGGTCAACGCCGACATGGTCGAGGATGTGCAGTTCTCGTCCGGAGGTTTCCCCGCACAATACGGTGACAAGACTTCGTCGGTGATGAGTGTGACGGTTCGGGAAGGAGATCGAACGAAGCCGATTGCCTCGAAAACCGCTTTCAACATGGCGGGGATCGGTACGCTCATCGAAGGAGGGTTTGCCGCCGGCAGGGGGTCGTACATCGTTTCAGCCAGAAACAGCCTTCTCGAGTTTCTTGATCGGATCGTCGGCGTCTCTGCTCTTTCGCTCACTGCAATTCCAAAATACTGGGACACTCAGGCGAAAGTCGTCTACGACCTTTCACCGACACACAAACTGAGTCTCAACGTGCTCTATGGCGACAGTCGTATCAACCTGGCGGGCGATCCGAAAGAAACCGACGACCTGCGTAAGAACATGATAGATTCGTCGAGCGTCGGAAGCCTTTATCCGGTGACCAGGCAGTACACGGCAGGAATGAACCTCCGCAGCCTCCTTGGCAGGAACGGGTACTCGATTCTGACGCTTTATACTTCAGGAACAACAACCGACATCGATGTGCGTGAGGAATTCGCCGTCCGCCAACGCGGCTCGAAGGGGGAAGTGCTTTCATCGAACATCATCAATACGGGCAATTCATACAGCAACCATGCAGCCGAGTCATTCGCCGGATTGAAGTACGACCTGTTCTATCGTCTCCATCCCCGTCACGAGGTCTCAGTCGGAGCGCAGATAAGCACTGCAACGCTCTGGAGGAATGATGTCTATGTCGCGCCTGACTCGACGCGCTATGATCTTGACCGCGACGGTTTGTATGAAACCGGACCTGTCGTTGATCCCGGGTGGATCTATCACGACCGTCAGGGATTTGGCGACGTCAGTAAATACTATTTCTACGCGAGCGACCGAATGGAGGTGACACCGCGCTTCTCTCTCATGCTCGGATTGCGGTATGACCACTTCACATATTCAGGCCAGGGATCTTTCTCTCCGAGGATGAGCCTTAAGTATCAGATCGTGCCTGCGCTGACGAGTGTGACGTTTTCGCTCGGACGATACTATCAAACGCACCCCTTTCCGTTCTATGGAGACGGCCGCCAGATCGGATACAACAAGAACCTGGCGAACATGCTCGCCGATCATTATGTCCTGGGATTCGAACACATCCTCGACCGCGGGCTCAAACTCAGCATTGAAGGATACTACAAAAAGTATCGACAGCTCGCTGTATCGGAGGATTTCATCTATTCATCACTCGCCACGTTTTGGTCAGATCGCTATCGGCCGATAGGCGAGCGTACTTCTTATGGGCTCGAGTTCTGCCTCGAACAAAAACAGGTAGAGGACTATTTCGGGACGCTGAGTATATCGCTCTCGCGCTCCCGCGAAACGGACCCGCGGATTCCCCGGATTCGAACAGACTACTCGTCGGAGTACGACTACCCTGTGATTCTCACTGCATTGGCAGGAAAAGTCGTTCAAGGCGTACGTAGCTGGCTCAACCGAGCGCCCTTCTACATTAGATATCCCTCTTATGCCCTCCCGCTCTCTGATGAAATGGAAATAAGTTTCAAATATCGATATCAGAGCGGCCGACCCTATACACCTATGGAATACGTGACCTGGAAACAGAGCCGTGAAGGGGGAGTCAAGTGGTCCCGGGGAGCCTGGGTCACCACCGGGGATCAAAACGGCGCCCGGTACCCCGGCTACACCAGGCTCGATCTTCAATGGCTGAGCCGGTTCTACCTCAATCGGTGGAACATTAATCTCTACGTAGCCCTTATGAACGTCTTTAATAGCAAGAACGTCTACTACGAAAACCACCGCAGCGACGGGACGGTCGAAACAGTCTATCAGTTTACCTTCTTTCCGGTCGTTGGCGCCGAGGTGGAGTTCTGAGCAGAGCAGGCTCCTACAGCTTTCCCCATCAGGTACCTCCCGATATCCTGCTGCACTGTAGCATTCCCTTGAATATGTGACGGAGAATCGCCATTCTTCCACCCATAGCTTTTTCAATAATCCCAACATGGACGAGGATGAGGGAATGGGAACACGCCTGGATGATTTTCGAGCGCACAGGGAGAGGATGAATAAGAGAATTCTCGAGATTGACCATCTCGGGATCAAGCGATTCTTCAATCTCGACACGGCGGCGTACCGCGAAGGGGCGCTCGACGGCAAAACGAAGGAACTGCTTGGCCTTGTCGCCTCCACGGTGCTCCGCTGCAATGACTGTATCGACTACCACTTGCAACAATGTGTGGAATCGGGATGGAAGGACGAAGAACTGTACGATGCGCTGAATGTAGGTCTTGTCGTCGGAGGGAGTATTGTCATACCGCATCTGCGGCATGCTGTCGAGACAATCGATTTCGTCCGTGCCGAACAAGCCGGAACCAAATTAGAAAAAGGGGGGTAGGGGGTCGGTTGAAAGTGAACGGGTGGATGTCTGCGATTCAGGCTGCGGACACCCACCCGTCGTGTTATGGTCAGGCCGCGAGCGGTTCGACGACAACTGCTGTGAGTTCGGTCGGCGTGAACGGCTTGGGCAGGAAGTTGAACGCCCCAAGCTTGGTCGCTTCAATCGCTGTCTCGATAGTGCCGTGCCCGGTTACCATGATGACCGGGATGTCGGGCCACTGGGTTCGGATCGATTTCAGGACCTCCATGCCGCTGCGTTTGGGCATTCTGAGATCGAGGAGGACGAGATCGTAATTGCGGAGCTTCATTTTCTGCAGCGCCGCATCGACGTCGAAAGCTTCTTCTTCGGAAAGATTGAATGGAAGGTCGACGTCGATAACGTCACTTGACAACCGCCGGACTGCCGCTCCGCTCTTCGCACGGGCCTTTTCCTTTTTCACGATGGGGCACTCGCCTGCACATTCTTTACCCTCCAATCCCAGCTTGCGGCATTCACGTTGTCCAAGGAAGCAATATGCCTTTTGAGCGACTTTTTTCGCAAGCGGCATATCCGAACCGGTCAGTGCCTCGACGTACTCCTGGGAGGTGCTGCGTGCAAGGGGATCACCGAAGAGGTACGAAAACAGATCGAGGAACATTGCATCTGGTTCGTCGAATTTGGTAGGTTTACACAGCAGGTGTTCAACGACATCGTCCTGAAGAACAAGGCGTACGTCGACATGATTCTCTCCGACGCCTTTACAATGAAGATCTACTCCATCGGACTTGTCGACGAGCAGAATCGTGTGAACTTCTACGACGGGAAGGTCCGCGTCGTGGGTCCGGACGGGAAAGAACTGGTGAAGTACGCACCGAACGAGTACCTCGAGAATATTGCCCAACATGTCGAACCATGGACGTACCTCAAATTCCCGTTCCTCAAGAGCGTGGGATGGAAAGGATTTGTCGATGGTAACGAGAGCGGCGTGTATCATGCCACACCGCTCTCCAGACTGAATGCGCTGACGGCATGCCGACTCCGCTCGCACAGGCAGAGTACGAGAAGATGTACTCTACGCTAGGCGGAAAGCCGGTGCACGCGATGCTTGCAATGCATTGGGCACGAATCATCGAGCTCCTCAGTGCTGCTGAGATGGCGCTGGACCTTGTACGCGATCCGGAGATCACCGGCACAAAGTTCAGAACGATTCCGACGGAGACGCCGACGGAAGGAGTGGGCATTGTCGAAGCTCCTCGCGGGACGCTCACACACCATTATACAACGGATGAGAGGGGGATCCTGAAGAGAGTCAATCTCACCGTCGGTACGACAAACAACAACGCGCCGATATCGATGTCGATCAACAAGGCTGCGCGTGGATTGATCAAAAAGGGTGTCGAGGTGTCAGAGGGCACACTGAATAAGATCGAAATGGCCTTCAGGTCGTATGACCCATGTTTTGGCTGCGCGACACACTCGATGCCGGGGAAGATGCCTTTGATCGTACGCATTCGCGATGCTGCCGGCACTGTCCTCGAGGAAATCAAAAGGAACTGAGGGCCGATCACCGCGCGAGGTATGCAATACTGGTAGCGTTCAGAGCGTTCTCATTCTTGCAACAAGGCCGGGAGGGACAATCCTTCCCGGCCTTGTTCTGTTCATGGACTTGTCGCCCGTTCATTGCGTTCGGTTTGAAAGAACAGTACCATGGGGCAAAAGGTTACCACAAGCCCGCGTCGGATAACCCGTCCTGACTCCAGGCGGGAATTCACCGGGCGGCTTTGTTCCTGTCTAATGCTAATTCAGGTTTTGAACACAATCCCAGGAAGGTTGACATGAAATCGACACTTCCAGATGTACATGAGTTCCTTTCTCAGCGGACGCTTGCGATCGCCGGTGTTTCGCGAAGTGGAAAGAAAATGGGCAACGCGATTCTGAAATCGTTGAAGGGGAATGGATACACGATGTTTCCGGTTCACCCGAGTGCTGAAGCGATCGAAGGGGAGAAATGCTATCCTTCTCTGCAAGCGTTACCTGAAAAGGTCGGCGGTTTAGTCATTTGCCTCCCCTCGGTCCAAACGGAAATCGTCCTTCACCAGGCGCTTGCCGCCGGGATTACGCGGATATGGTTGCAGCAGGGGGCACAGTCGTACGCGGCCCTTCGCTTTTGCGAGCAGGAAGGGATGAAGGTCGTTCACGGCCAGTGCATCCTGATGTTTTCGGAACCTGTGGAATCAATCCATCGGGTCCATCGATGGGTGTGGCGGCTCATAGGCAAATATCCCTCATTGATACCTGCCGGGGATCGATTCATGGATCCGGCATAAGTCCATGAGGAGCGAATACAACCATGAAACGACTTGACCTGAAACAAGACCTTCGGGACTTGTACGCCCCGTCGGCACGGGAAGCGGAGATCATCCGGGTGCCGGAATTCAGATATCTCATGATTGACGGACAAGGTGATCCCAATTCGTCTCCTCTGTTTCCACTTGCTGTGCAGGCGCTCTACGCCGCGGTCTACACACTGAAGTTCATGATCAAAAAGACGGCGAGTGTGGACTATCCTGTGATGCCGCTCGAGGGTCTATGGTGGGCTGAGAATCTTGAGGCCTTCCGCATGGAACTGAGAGACGATTGGAAATGGACGTTGATGATCATGCAGCCGCCGCTCGTCACAAAGGCGCGGTTCAAGAAAGCTCTGGCGCTCGCGATGGAGAAAAAGGAGCTCGAGCTCTTAGAGCACATCAGGCTTGAATCGTATGAAGAGAGGCTGGCGGCGCAAATTATGCATATTGGACCATTCGCAGCGGAAGGGCCGACAATCGAGAAACTCCACTCATTCGCCGCCGAGCGTGGGCTGAGGCTCGGCGGGAAGCACCACGAAATCTATCTCAG
>Ga0154319_1102_pt2 | contig 30689 bp, 36 predicted proteins | sample RifGroA2_FD_117659 | JGI IMG/M metagenome (GOLD analysis project Ga0154319, IMG submission 117659) | Ignavibacteria bacterium GWA2_54_16 | reverse complement strand
TTGAACTGGCCGGCAGCGAAGAATCGGACGCCTTCAAGGATCGGACCGCTGATCGTGCCAACCGCGTTCTTGTATCCGAAAGCGGAGGTCTTCAGGAATTGCTGTCCCGGTTTTGCAAAGTCATCAGTCAGATAGTCAATTGAGGCTTTCAGCTGCGAACTTCCAGTACGTGTGGTTGTCCGAACGATGCCGGAGTTGGCACCGCCGAGCTCTGCGGTGAATCCACCCGTCTGTAATTGGACTTCCTCGATTGCTTCGCGAATCGCACCATAGCCTTCCGAATTAAACAAGGGGTTCGTTGCATTTGCTCCGTCAACGTAGTAACCGACTTCACCAGCGCGACCGCCACGGACATAGAGCGTTCCACCCTGTTGCACGGCACCTGCAGAAAGAGCCACGATGTTCTGGACGCCGCGAAACGGGATGTACTGCACGTCTTCCTGTTGCGAGACACGGATGGTGTTGGTTGTATTGCGTTGGATCATCGGTCGTTCTGCGACGATGACAACCGCCTGTATCTGAATAGCCGAGCTCACCAACTTGAAATCTTGCGTGGTGGTAATGTTGGAGTTCACTCGGACATTCGAAATCGTCGTCGGTGAGTAGCCGATATATGTTACCTTTACTGTGTAGTCACCGGCGGGAACGCTCAGGATCACGTACTCGCCGTTCACATCGGACGCAGCACCCAAGTTACTGCCTTCGACAGTAACGTTTGCACCAATGAGTGCCTCGCCCGACTCTCTATCCGTCACCTTGCCACGCAGCTTACCGTCCTGCGCGAAAAGGAGAGCGGGTAGAAGCAGCAAAGCGGCTATAACTAAAAGGAGCTTGCGGAACATAACGTACCTCCTTCGTAAATGAAGAATGTGGATTGTGGAAAGGATCTCGATTCTGGGTCGATGCCCTGTGGTGAAGATGGAAGGGCGATCGGCGGGTACAGCGAGGAAAGTTGTGACAATAGTCTATCGGACGCGCGAGCGACGAATCTGCCCCGTCGTCCGAATGAGCAATTCACCTCCTTCTTGATGGGAATGTTTTGCTGAAGAGACGGGCTAGTGCAGAATTATGTTTCCTGAATATAGAACACGAAAGTATGTTTGTCAAGCGGAAATTACCGTCTCGTAACAAAATCCTTGACACGACCCGGGGAAAACCCGACCATCTTTCCCTTAATTCACCCCGACCGTCCGGCGGATTCGCCCCTAGCGCCGCTGGATGGCCATACACTCAATTTGGGGAAGTGTCCACAATTGTGTCCGCCTCATTATCCGCGTTAACCCCATACACACTAAGGGGAAGTGTAACATCGAGGTCCTCGCTTTTCGTCATAACATTGAGCGCACCGGAACTGACTCGGATGACCATCGATCGGAAAGAACTTTCGTTCGCCCGCCTGAGAGGCTGGCTCTGCTCTCCGTTGAAATATGGTTGAAATATGCGAATCGCTCCGAATTGTCGTAGAGAAAGGAACTGGCCGCGGTTCCCGTCATTAATGAGACACTGTGCCCGCAGCACAAGAATCCGGGTAAAGGGCGTACTTGTCTCTAAGATGGGATCAGAGAATTCAGCATGTCGCGAAATAAGTTTCCGCAGCGCGCAAGCCGGCTCCCAAGTCAAAGTTGTATCCGCAATCGGCGAGAGCCATTTCCAGCGCAGAGAGCACGCTCATCATGTCGAGTTCATCGTAGTAACCGAGGTGAGAAACGCGGAAGATTTTGCCTGCGTATTGTTCCTGGCCGCCGGCGATCGTAATGCCGTACTTCTCTTTGATCAGGCCGTTAAATCGCTTCCACTCGATCTTTTCCGGCAGCCAGACCGGCGTTACGGCAAACGATGGAGAGTCGGAAAAGAGCTTCATCCCGAGAGCCTCAATCCCTTTTCGCAATGCTCTGGCGAGCCGTTCATGCCGCTTCCATATGTTCTCGATTCCTTCCGCACGTATCATTTCAAGAGCCGCGTCAACGCCAATCACGAGCGAGATCGCAGGCGTCCACGGCGTATCATCCGCCTGATGCGACCGTACCGCTTTTCGCAGATCGAGGTAGAACTTCGGAAGGGTCGAATGCTCCATTGCTTCCAGGGCGCGTGCGCTCAACGCCACGAACGCCAGACCGGGTGGAATCATCAGTCCCTTTTGAGAGCCCGTTACGCAGACATCAATGCCCCAGTCATCGAAGCGCATTTCGTGCGCCCCGATCGCGGTAATGCCGTCGACGCAGACAAGAGCCTTCGAGTTGCCTCTAATGACTTGGGCGAGTGTTTTGATGTCCGTCGCCGTGCCAGTGGAGGTTTCGCTGTGAACCAGATAGACTGCTTTCGCATCAGGATGGGACCTCAGGGCCGCGACAATCTGACCCTCGCTCGGCGCCTTGCCCCACTCTGTCTTTACCTCAACTGCCTGGAGCCCAAAGGTGCGCGGCATGTTGACCCATCGTTCTCCGAACTTTCCCCCGTTCACGGCAACGACGGTATCTCCCGGCGAAAAGAGGCTGACGAAGGTCGACTCGACGCCGCCGGTTCCCGAGCAGGCAAGCGTCACAACCGGCTGCTCTGTTTGAAACAGGTACTTCAGATTTGCGTTCACCCGCTTGAAAATCGCGCGAAATTCCGGATGGCGATGATGAATAATCGGCTCCGCCATCCTGAGCATGACGGACTCGGGGACCGGTGTTGGGCCAGGTGTAAAGAGTCGTTTTTTCAAGAGGTACTCCTTGTGCTATGATCTGGTTACCGACAAGTGTCAAAATATGGAGAGAGTCAGGAAGAAACAAGGGGCGTCAAACCGGACAGGTGAGCATTAATGCAAGTGCCCGCCACCTAATCCCGGATCGGAATGTGCAAGGTGGCGGTCACTTTCAAGCGCTGAGAGGTGACGGTCACCTCCAAAAACACGAAAACCCCGACTTCAGTCGGGGTTTCGGGTAGATCTGAAAGCGTCCGCAATCCGGCGTTAGACGGCTTCCTTCTTCTGGCTCTGTGATTGGTTCAAATGAGCGTCGATCAATCGAAGGAGTTCTGATTTTCCGTCGCTCGTTACGATCGAGAAGGGCACAATGCCCCTGCACGAACCCTCCGTGAGCTGGGGGCTGAATCGTGTGCGATAGGCTTCGAGCTGCCGCGAGAGTTTGCTCACGGGCAGTTTATCCGATTTCGTCAGGATGAGGAGATACGGAATTTCGTAATACTCGAGCCAGTCCATCATCATCAGATCGAGCGGCGTGGGCTCCTGGCGGGAGTCGATGAGCTGCATGCCGAGGGCGATGGGGCGTCCCCGCTTGAGGAAGTCCTCGATGAGGCGTTTCCACCCTGCCCGCATCTGCTCCGGCACTTTCGCATAGCCGTAACCCGGGAGATCGACGAAGTAGAATTCGTTGTTGATGATATAATAGTTGATCTCGCGCGTCTTTCCCGGGGTAGAGCTGGACCGGGCGAGACTCTTTCTGTTGCACATCTTGTTCAGCAGCGATGACTTACCGACGTTGGAGCGGCCGATGAACAGGACTTCTTTCAATTCATTCTTCGGGAGCTGATGCAAATCAGCGACCCCTTGAAGGAATTCAGCAATGGTAATTTTTAGCATGGAGACGTCCCTCTCTTCGAATACAACAGAAAGACCGGTCTTGCTCGCTACTTCGAGTCAGACTCTTTGGCCGCAGGTTCGGAGGGCGATTTCTTTTCCGATGTCTCTTCCGTCGCCGCTTCCTTGGCCTTCTTAGATGTTTCGGGCTTACCCTTCTTCGGTCCCCGCTTGCGTCCTGCCGTGGCAGCCTTTGCCTTCGGTTTCGCCGCTGCCTTTTCCTGGCCGGTATTATAGTCGACCAGTTCAAGCACGGAAACCTCAGCACCGTCGCCGAGACGCTGTCCGAGTTTAACGACACGCGTATACCCGCCCGGTCGCGTGGCAACCTTGGCGGCAATTTCGTTGAAGAGCGTTGTCACCGCTTCACGATCGCGCAGGAACGCAAAAACTTCGCGCCTTGCGTGCACATCCTTCGCCTTCCCGTCGGTCTCCTTCAGCACGGCATTCTTCGCGCGGGTGATGAGCTTCTCCACAACCATCCGCGCTTCTTTCGCTTTGGCGGTCGTCGTGCGAATCTTCTTATGCCGGATCAGCGAGACGCTCAGTGCGGAGAGCGTTGCCTTGCGGTGGCTTGCAGTTCTTCCGAGCTTTCGGCCTGACTTGCGATGGCGCATACTTCAATTCCTCTGATTACTCGTTTCCATCCTTCAGATACTTTTCAACATCCATTCCGAAATTCAGACCCAGCTCGTCGACTATGGCAGAAAGCTCGGCAAGCGATTTGCGTCCAAAGTTGCGGAACTTCAGCAGTTCAGCTTCATCCTTGCGAACCAGGTCGGCGATCGTCTTGATATTCGCCGAGCGCAGGCAATTGTGCGAGCGAACCGACAGCTCGAGCTCGTCAACCGACATCTTCAGGGTCTTGCGAGTCTGGCTCAGCTTCGCTTCTTCCTCGCTCTCCACTTTCTCCGTCTCCGGCTCCGCTTCAAAGTTGATGAAGAGCTGGATATGGTCGCGGAGGATCTTTCCCGCATGCGTTAACGCTTCATCCGGGGTTATCGACCCATCGGTCTCAATCTCGAGGATGAGCTTCTCGAAGTCGGTCTGTCCGCCGACGCGGGTCGGTTCCACGAAGAAACGGACGTTTTTGATCGGGGTGAAAATTGAATCGATGGCGATGGTGCCAATCGGCTGGTCCGCAGCTTTGTTCTCTTCTGAAGAGACATACCCCTTACCCCGGCCGAGCCTCAACTCGAGTTCGAAATTCGCCTCTTTATTGAGGGTTGCCAGGTGAAGGCCGGGATTCAGAACCTCGAGTTCCGATGACGCATCCTGGATGTCTTTCGCCTTCAGTTCTCCCGGACCTTTGATCGCGAGAGTCACCTTCGTGAGCTTCTTGTTGATCGGCTTGATCCGAACCTGCTTGAGATTCAGGATCAGGTCGGCAACATCTTCTACCACACCTTTGACCGTTGAAAACTCATGTTGAATTCCCTCAACCCGGATGGCCGTGATGGACGTGCCGGGGAGCGAGGAGAGCAGTACACGCCGGAACGAGTTACCCAGCGTCACTCCAAAACCCTTCTCGAGAGGCTGCACCGTGAAACGCCCGAATGTCGGGGACAAGGAACTCTCGTCAATCTCGATCTTCTCTGGCATTTGAACTAATGCGTTGCTCATAGTTCTCTTTCCTCTCGCTGTGAGCGAGGACAACGGACCTCAAGCGGCCCGATTTGATGATTCAGTGGTGAACCACAGTTACGATTACTTCGAATACAATTCGACGATCAGCTGCTCATTGGCATTCAGCGGAACATCGGCCCGCTCGGGAACCTGAAGGAAGGTTCCTGTCAGGCTCGCTTTGTCGAGGCTGAGCCACGGCAGCATCGCTGCATCTTTCACACGCTTCATCGAAGAGTGAATCAACTCAAGCTTCTTGCTCTTGTCACGAACTTGTATGACATCGCCGGGATTCATCAGAAACGACGGAATGTCGACGATATGGCTGTTCACAAGGAAATGTCGATGGAGGATCAGCTGGCGTGCCGACTTTCTTGACGGCGCCAGACCCATCCGGTACACGACGTTATCGAACCGCCGCTCGAGTGTCTTCACCAGGGTCTCGCCGGTTCGGCCGGTCTGTTTCAAGGCGCGCTCGAAGTAGTTCCTGAACTGCGTCTCCAGCAAGCCGTACGACCGCTTCACCTTCTGTTTCTCGCGGAGCTGAATGCCGTACTCCGAGATCTTCTGCCGGCGGCTCTGGCCATGCTGACCGGGTGCGTATCCCCTCTTTTCGAACGGGCACTTCTCCGTGTAGCACTTCGTTCCCTTGAGAAACAACTTTTGCTTTTCCCTGCGGCAAAGCCTGCAACTGGCATCAATGTAACGAGCCATAGCACTCCTAGATAATGTTCAGTGTTGAATTGTCAATTTTCGATTGTCGATTTTCGATTTTTCGAAAAGCCGCTTTCCAATTGACAATCGGCAATTCCTGCCCGCCTCAATTGATTCTCGAAGGCAGGCGGGGAAAATCGAAAATCACTTAGACCCGCCGTCGCTTTGGCGGCCTGCATCCGTTGTGCGGAATCGGGGTGATGTCCCGGATCATGGTGATTTCCAGGCCTGCGGACTGGAGCGACCGAACTGCAGCCTCTCGTCCGGCTCCGGGACCCTTGATGAACACTTCCACGCGCCGAAGTCCAAGATCGTGGGCCTCTTTCGCCGCCGCCTCCGCTGACACCTGCGCGGCAAACGGAGTGTTCTTCCGCGAGCCCTTGAATCCGTTTCGTCCCGCAGTGGACCAAGCAATGACATTGCCGTACGTGTCCGTCAGCGTCACGATAACGTTGTTGAATGTCGCCTTCACGAAGGCTTTGCCGTTCGTATCGACGTGGACTTTTTTCTTTTTCTTGGTGACTGGTGCGCCAGCTGCCTGTTTCGCCAAGCGAGATCTCCTTAAAGATGTTGTTGGAGCTTCACTCTAAATCCCTTCTATAGAATCACGCCAAGTCCCGCTCTTGCGATTCCGCCCATAGGCGGGATTCAGAGAGCGAACCGCCAAGTCGCAAAGGATCTATTTGTTTGAAATTGACCTAGCGTCTTTGCGCCTTTGCGTAAGTGTTTTTGGGTTGCTTCTACTTCTTCTCGAGTGCCTTCTTCTTCCCTGCCACGGTCTTCCTCTTTCCCTTCCTCGTGCGTGCGTTGGTACGCGTCCGCTGTCCCCTTGCCGGCAGACCCTTGCGATGACGCAGACCGCGGTAGCAACCGATGTCCATGAGACGCTTGATGTTCATCTGGACTTCGCTTCGCATCGCACCCTCGACCTTGTAGTCGGCCTGGATGATCGCGCGAATGGCGGACACTTCGTCGTCATTCAAATCGCTCACACGCTTGTTGACATCGACGTTTGCCTTGCCCAGGATCTTCTGGGCGCTGGTGCGGCCGATGCCATAGATGTAGGTGAGGCCGATTTCTGCCCGCTTGTTCTTTGGTAGATCAACTCCTGCTATGCGTGCCAAAATTGTTCTCCTAAAGTGCGTTTTTTCCAAATCCGAAATTCGAATATCGCCTGCCTGCCGGCAGGCAGGAAATCCGAAACGTCCAATTCATGAACCATCGTTCGCATTTCGTATTTCGTTTTTCGGATTTAGTCCTAACCTTGCCTCTGCTTATGCTTTGGGTTCTTGCATATAACACGCACGACACCCTTGCGACGGATAATCTTGCAGTTGTCGCAGATCTTTTTCACTGATGAGCGAACCTTCATTGCGTGCTCCCATTTCTTACTTGTAGCGGTACGTGATTCTTCCCTTTGTCAGATCATACGGCGACATTTCGACCGTAACCCGGTCGCCAACCAGGATCTTGATGAAGTGCATCCGCATCTTGCCGGATATGTGTGCCAGAATTTCGTGGCCATTGTCCAGCTTTACCTTGAACGTTGCATTCGGCAACGTGTCGGTGATGACACCATCGAGCTTTATCGGACCCTGTTTTGCCATCGTCGTGATTTACTTCGTGAGAATTTCCGGTCTCCCGTCCACGACCGCAATCGTATGTTCAAAATGTGCTGACGGTTTGCCATCCTGTGTCTGCACCGTCCAGCCGTCCGCTCCGAATTGAACCTCCCACGTCCCTGCGTTCACCATCGGTTCAATCGCCAGCGTCATCCCTTCCAGAATCTTGATTCCCGTTCCCGGTTTCCCGAAGTTCGGTACCGACGGCTCTTCGTGCAGCTCCAGCCCAACCCCGTGACCGACCAGATCCCGCACAACCGAGAATCCGTGAGACTCGACATGCTCTTGAACTGCGTGAGAGATGTCGTGGATCCTCTGACCAACCACCGCCTGCTCAATGCCTCTCTGCAGAGACTCTTCGGTCACCTTCATCAGGAGTTTCTTGCCGTCAGAAATCTCCCCTACCGCAAATGTGCAGGCGCCGTCTCCGAAAAATCCTTCTTTCCTGACTCCCACATCCACCGAAACGATATCGCCTTCTCTCAGCGCCCGCTTCGACGGGATTCCGTGTACCACCACATCATTGATCGATGTGCAGAGCGTGGCCGGAAACAAATTCGATTTCTTGTGGCCGTATCCTTTGAACGCAGGCGCTCCGCCAAATGACCGGATGTAATCTTCTGCCAACCGGTCAAGCTCGAGTGTCGTGACACCCGGCCGGATGTGCGTTGCGACGAGTTTCAGCACATCGGCAACGATCCTGCAACTTTCGCGAATGAGCTCGATTTCGTCCTTCGTCTTGATCCGAACCATCGGTGTTGGGACCTAGCTTCTCCGACCGCGGAGCTTGCCGCTCTTCATGAACCCATCGTAGTGGCGCATGAGCAGATGGGACTCAACCTGCTGAAGGGTGTCGAGTGCAACACCAACGATGATCAGAAGGCTCGTGCCACCAAAGAACTGCGCGAATCCCGGTGTTACACCGCCGATTTTCGACATCACTGTCGGTAGAATGGCGACAATCGCCAGGAAGATGGAGCCCGGGAGCGTAATCTTCGTCAGGATATTGTCAACAAAGTCTGCCGTGTGCGTTCCCGGGCGAATGCCGGGGATAAAGCCGCCTTGTTTCTTCATGTTGTCGGCGACATCCTTCGGGTTGAACGCAATGGCAGTATAGAAATAGGTGAAGAACACAATCATCAACCCATAGATAATCGAGTACGACCACGAATCCCAGCTGAACCAATCGCGGTTCAGCGTATCGATGAACTCGCTTTCCGGGAAGAACTGGAACACAATCTGCGGAACGAACATGATCGCCTGGGCGAAGATGATTGGCATGACACCGGCCGTATTGACACGGAGCGGGATATATTGCGTCACACCGCCGTACACCTTCCTGCCTATCACCCGCTTCGCATATTGCACCGGGATCCTTCGGGTTCCCTGCGTCACAAGGACGACACCTGCCACAATGAATCCCATCATTGCGAGAATGACCAGCTCGATGATGATATTGCGGCCCGCCACGATGAGCTGATATTCATCGAGGAGTGAATTCGGGAAACGCGCGATAATGCCGATGAAGATAATAAGTGAAATACCGTTGCCGATGCCGCGCTCGGTGATCTGCTCGCCGAGCCACATCATGAAGATGGTCCCGGCTGTCAGAATAACGACCGTGCTCAGGGCAAAACCGAATCCGGCAACAGCCGCCGGAACGATCGCCCCCTGGGGAGTTATCGTGCTCTCGAGTTTTATCACCACGCCGCTTGCCTGCAGCAGGGAGATCAGGACCGTCCCGTAGCGGGTGTACTGCGTAATCTTTTTTCTTCCATCCTCGCCTTCCTTCTGGAGCTTCTGGAAATACGGCACCACCGCTCCGAGAAGCTGGATGACAATGGAGGCGCTGATGTACGGCATGATTCCCAGCGCGAAGACCGCCGCGTTGCTGAAAGCACCTCCGACGAAGAGATCATAGAGGCCGAACAGCGAACCCTGATTCGCCTTTTGCATGTAGTCGGCGAGGACTCGTGCATCGACGCCCGGCAAGGTAATATGGGATCCGAGGCGGACGACGATCAGGAGCGCCGCGGTAAAGAAAATCCGCTCGCGCAGCTCCTGGATCTTGAAAATATTGGTGAACGTCTCTGTAAGTTTGCTCATTCTGGTCTATTCCGTTTACGACTTGGTGTGGCCGAGCACAGTCGCCTTCCCGCCGGCGGCTTCGATCTTCGCAAGAGCAGATTTGCTGAACGCGTGCGCAGAGACTTCCAGCTTCGCTTTCAGGTCGCCGTTCCCCAGGATCTTCACCGGATCGTTCTTCTTCGAGATGAGCCCGAGAGAATACATCACTTCGGGGTTCACCACTGACCCGCCCAATTTCTTTTCCGTCACCACGCGTTCGAGGCTCTCCACGTTTACAGACTGGATGAGTACGCGGTTGCGGCTCTTGAAGCCGAATTTCGGCACGCGCCGCGACAGGGGCATCTGCCCGCCTTCGAACCAGAGCTTGAATTTATGTCCTGACCTCGACTTGGCGCCCTTGTGCCCCTTGGTGGCGGTTTTGCCGTGACCGGAGCCCTGCCCACGACCGATACGCTTGGTCTTCCTTCTGGAGCCTTTCGCCGGAGTCAGATTACTGAGAATATCTTTTGCCATCGTCTTGTTTCCTTAACCTTGGAGACTGTGCCTTACTTCACATCTTCGACGCGAACGAGATGACGAACCGCATTGATCATTCCGCGAATCTGCGGAGAATCGTTCTTGACGACAAAGTAGTTCGGCCTGCCGAGGCCAAGCGCTTTCATCGTCCGTTTTGCGTTTTCCTTCTGGTCGATGACGCTGCCAGTCTGTGTAATCTTTATTTTGTTTGCCGTTGACATCTGCACACCTGCTTAGTTTTGGTGGAACAATTCCGGTAACGTGACTCCGCGCCGCTCTGCCGCCATGCGTGCATCGACGAGACTCAGGAGAGCCTTCATCGTCGCCTTCACGACGTTATGCGGATTGGACGACCCCATCTGTTTCGTCAGAACATCCTTCACTCCGGCCGATTCGAGTACCGCACGGACACCGCCGCCGGCGATCAATCCCGTGCCGGGCGATGCCGGCTTCAGCATCACACGTCCCGCTCCGAACTTGCCAATGACCGCATGGGGGATCGTGCCTTTCACGATCGGAACTTTCACAACCGCTTTCTTCGCGTCATCCACACCCTTCGCGATCGCATCCGCCACTTCGTTCGCTTTTCCAAGTCCAACGCCGACATGACCGTTGCCGTCACCAACCACGACAATAGCGTTGAAGCTGAACCTGCGCCCGCCCTTCACAACCTTTGCTACGCGGTTGATGTGGACCAGTTTTTCTTTGAGTTCCAGTTCGCCTGCTTTAAATTTTGACATCGCGTCTCTCGTTGCTCTCGTGGTGTGTTAGAATTTGAGTCCGCCTTCGCGCGCTCCGTCGGCCACTGCCTTCACGCGCCCATGATAGAGATACCCGTTACGGTCGTAGACCACATGCTGAATCTTTTTCTCGAGCGCCTGTTTCGCCGCATACTTGCCGACGAGCTTACAGATCTCCATCGGAGCCTTGAGGGCTTTCACATCGTCCCGCAGGCCTTTCGACAGCGTCGATGCCGACACCAGCGTCTTACCCGTTGTGTCATCGATGATCTGCGCGTAGATGTGCTTCGCGCTCCGATAGATCGTCAGCCGGGGACGCTGGGAGGTCCCGTGAACTTTCTTGCGGATGCTGGCTTTCTTTTTCTGCCAGCGGTTGTGCTTTTTATTCTGAATCATATCGAGAATCCTTACGGAAAAAGAAATTCATTGAATCTGACCAGGGTGCCTTACTTGGCGGCCGTTGCCGCGGCCTTACCGGCTTTGCGCCTGATGTACTCACCTTCGTATTTCACGCCCTTGCCCTTGTAGGGTTCCGGCGGACGGAACGATCGGATCTTTGCAGCAACCAGTCCCACGAGCTGTTTGTCGATACCTGAGACGATAACGCTGGTCTGCGTCGGAGCCTCGATGGTCACTCCATCGGGAGGTCCGAAGAGAATAGGATGGGAGTATCCGAGCATCAGCTGCAGCTTCTTCCCCTTCATCTCGGCACGGTATCCAACGCCGACGATCTCGAGCTTGCGTGAATACCCCTGCGTGACGCCGCTGATCATGTTCTGAATCAAGGCGCGCCACAATCCGTGTAGGGCACGATGAGGTCCGTCGTCTGCGTGTCGGGTAACGAGTACCTCTGCCTGGTTGACGTCCACTGTGATTTCGGGGTGCACGGACGCGGTCAATTCCCCCTTGGGGCCTTTCACCACGATTGCGCCGTCCATCTTCGAGACGGTGACACCCTTGACAATAGAGATCGGTTTACGACCAACTCGTGACACGGTACGTTCTCCTCAATTACCAGATATAAGCGAGTATTTCACCGCCGACGTGCTCTTTGCGCGCCTGCTGATCCGTCATGACACCGCGGGATGTTGAGATGATGGCAATTCCCATACCACCGAGCACCCGCGGAAGTCCTACGGCGGGGCGATACAGGCGAAGGCCGGGTGTGCTGGCGCGCCGCAGGCCGGAAATCACCGGCTTGCCGCTACTGTACTTCAGTTGAAGGCGCAACACTCCCTGTTTACCGTCATCCAGAACCGTGAATCCTGTAATGAACTTCTCGTTCACCAGAATCTGAGCGACTGCTTTCTTCAGGTTTGACGCGGGAATATCCACCCTCTTATGCTTCGCCTTGCCGGCATTTCGGATGCGCGTCAGAAAATCTGCAATGGGATCTGTCATCGACATCGGATCAAATCTCCTCGAATAATCTTTCGACCAATATTACCAGCTTGACTTGCGAACGCCGGGAATCTTTCCATCGAGCGCCAGGTTTCGGAAGCAAATTCGACAAATGCCGAACTTCCGGTAGTAACTGCGCGGCCGTCCGCAGATGCCGCATCGGTTGTGTTGACGGACAGGAAACTTAGGCGTTCGTTTCGCCTTCACTCGCATCGCTAAGCGTGCCAAAGCAACGTCCTCCAGATATCGTTATGCTGCGGTTTGAAGCACTTCTTGTCGTTTGACGAACGGCATACCGAGCGCCTTCAGGAGCTCGTACGCTTCTGCGTCTGTCTTCGCCGTCGTCACAAACGTGACGTCCATACCGTTGATTCGCGTGACCTTGTCAACATCGATCTCAGGAAACACGATCTGCTCCTTCATACCGAGCGTGTAGTTCCCATGCCCGTCGAACGACTTGTCCGACACTCCACGGAAATCACGAACGCGCGGCAACGCGATGGCTATGAGCCGATCCATAAACTCGTACATCACCGCCCGGCGCAATGTCACCCGGGCTCCGATAGGGAGGTTCTCGCGAAGCTTGAAATTCGAAATGGCCTTCTTCGACTTGGTGATGGCAACCTTCTGACCGGTGATGGCTTCAAGCTCTTTGACAGTTTCGTCAAGAATCTTCGGGTCCTGCGTAGCAGCGCCCACTCCGCTATTGATGGAGATCTTCACCAGCTTTGGAACCTGCATGATGCTCTTATACTGGAACCGTTTCATCAGCTGGGGAATCACTTCCTTCTTGTACTGAACGAACAGTCGCGCCGGCACTCCGGCTTCACGCGCAGCAACATGCTTCTTGCCGCCGTCGCCCTTCGCCGGCTTCTGTTCTTTACCCTTTCCCTCGGGTTTCTTTTGCTCTTTGTCTTTCTCTTTTCCCATGACTCAATTCTCCAGAAGTTTCGTCGTCAACTTAGAACATTTCATTGCAGTTTTTGCAGACACGCATCGTCTTGCGCCGACTGGTCGTCGCGTCTGTGACATGAGCGTGCCCGACCCGGGTCGCTTCACTGCACTTCGGGCAGATCACCATCACGTTCGACGCACTGATGGGACCTTCCTTCTGCACAATGCCGCCCTGCGGATTCTTCTGATTCGGGCGCGCATGCCGCTTCACGATGTTGACGTTTTCGATAATAACACGGTTCCTATCGGGAAATACCTTCAGAACCTTGCCCTGTTTTCCGACCGCATTGCCGGAGATGACCAGGACGGTATCATTCTTATGAATATGCATACGACAATCCTTCAACCGTTAGAGTACTTCAGGTGCCAGCGAAACAATTTTCATGTACTGACGCTCTCGCAGTTCGCGGGCTACGGGGCCGAAAATGCGCGTTCCCCGGGGTTCACCCAGAGGAGTCAGCAGCACGACGGCGTTCTCGTCGAACCGGATGAAAGAGCCATCTTTCCGGCCGATTTCTTTCTTTGTGCGAACCACGACTGCGCGTGAGACTTCGCCTTTCTTCACCGGCGCACCGGGGATGGCGCTCTTCACAGCGACAACGATAAGATCTCCCACAGACGCATACCGACGATCATGGCCGCCGAGTACACGAATACACCGGACTTTTTTCGCTCCGGAATTGTCAGCGACGATAAGATTCGTTTCTTCCTGGATCATAGGATATTCCTCACAATGCTCGTCTGGTGGAAACCCAGATCGTTACTTTGCTTTTTCAACGACAGCGACCAACCGCCAGCGCTTCTGCTTGCTGATCGGCCGCGTCTCCATCACCTTCACGATGTCTCCGACTCCAGCTTCGCGCTTCTCATCATGCGCCATCAGCGTGGAGGTTTGCTTGTAGTACTTCTTGTAGAGCGGATGCGACACTTTCCGTTCGAGGGAGATCACAATGCTCTTTTGCATCTTGTTGCTGATGACCTTACCAACGCGGACCTTCCGCTGGTTGCGTCGAACAGGGGCGGTTATTGCTGCAGTGCTCATTCCTTACGCCTTCTTCTGATTGTCAGTTTGTTCGGTCTTTGGCTCGGGATTTTTCAATTGACGCTCGCGAAGAATGCTCTTCATCCGGGCGATGTCTTTCCTTGTGAGGCGAAGCTTCATCGGATTCTCGAGCTGGCTGATGACCTTCTGAAACCGGAGGTTCGCCATGCTCTCTTCCTCTTCCTGTATCCGCTTGATGAGCTCCGAATCGGAGAGTCCACGCAGTTCAAACGCTTTCATTGAATCCTCTTTTCCTCGTTGGGTTATTTCGCTTCGTAGTCAACGCGCGTGACCAGCTTCGTCTTGATCGGCAGCTTGTGCCCGGCCAGCTGAAACGCCTCTGCCGCGGTTTCCTTCGTCACGCCGCCAAGCTCGAACATGATGCGGCCCGGCTTGATCACCGCTACCCAGAACTCCGGAATACCTTTGCCGCTTCCCATACGGGTTTCGGCGGGTTTCTTGGTGACAGGCTTATCCGGGAAAATCCGGATCCACACTTTGCCTTCACGCTTCATCATTCGCGTGAGAGCGACACGGGTAGCCTCGATCTGGCGCTGCGTGATCCAACCCGGTTCCAGAGCCTTCAAACCAAAATCACCGAATGCCACCGACGCGCCCCGGGTTGCTTTTCCCCGCATCCGGCCGCGTTGGGCTTTTCTGAACTTCACTCTCTTCGGCATCAACATAAGTCATTAAACTCCTAGCTTAACGGTTCACAGGGCCGAGAATCTCGCCCTTGCAGATCCAAACTTTCACTCCGATGGCGCCATAGATGGTACGGGAGGTAGCAGTTGCATAATCAATATCAGCGCGGATCGTGTGCAGAGGGATACGTCCTTCTTTGTACTGTTCCCGGCGGGCAATTTCCGCTCCACCGAGCCGACCGCCGCACATGACACGGATCCCTTCAGCACCCATTCTCATTGCTGCCGTGATCGACTGCTTCATCGCCCGGCGGAATGAAATGCGGCCCTCGATCTGGGACGCTATGTTCTCTGCCACCAGCGCTGCATCGAGCTCGGGCCGTTTGATTTCGTGGATGAGGATCTTCACTTCCTTCAACGTCACCTTCTTCAGCTCTTCCTCGAGCTGGGCAATCTCCTTCCCGCTTTTCCCGATGACAATACCGGGTCGCGATGTGTGGATGGTGATCACCGCACGTTTCGGCGTTCGGTCAATCTGAATGCGGGAGATACCGGCTTTCTTCAGGCGGTTCCGGACATAGTTCCGAACCATCAGGTCTTCCTGAAGTTTGCCTGCGAACCCCTTCTCATCGTACCAGTTTGAATCCCACGTCTTGGTGATGCCGAGTCGGAATCCAACCGGATTGGTTTTTTGACCCAAGAGATCCTCCTTAACCTTCTTTTGTTACTTTCTTTGTTTCTTGCTTTGCAGCCTTGGTTTCTTTTTTCTTCGGTTTCGGTGCCGCGACCTCCGCCGCCTTCGGTGCCGCCGCCGCTTTGGCCTTCGCCTTGACTTCGCGCGTTGCGACGACGATGGTCAGATGGTTTGAACGTTTCCGAATGCGAAATGCGCGACCCATCGGGGCCGGCGAAATCCTCTTCATCATCGGGCCGCCATTGACGAAGACTTCCTTGACAAACATCGTCGATGTATCGACACGGCCGCCTTCATCTTTGCTCTGCAGATTCGAAATCGCCGACCGCAGAACTTTCTCGGCTGTTTTCGCTGCGTGCTTGGGTGAGAAATGGAGCATCGTCAGCGCATCCTCGACTCCGCGTCCGCGGATAAGGTCGATCACGATCATCATCTTGCGTGGCGACGTTCCGATAAACCTATTAATAGCTTTAGCTTCCATGAACAATCCTCGCTATGCCCCTACGCGGGCGATGTAGTTTTCTCAGACTTCAATCCCGGGTGCCCACGGAACATACGCGTGGGGGCAAACTCCCCGAGTTTGTGCCCAACCATGGCTTCCTGCACGTATACCGGGATGAACTTGTTCCCATTGTGCACGGCGAACGTGTGACCGACAAAGTCCGGCGTGATCGTGGATGAACGCGACCACGTCTTGACAACCTTCTTCTGGTTCGCCTTGTTCAGGACTTCAACTTTCTGCTGCAGCTTCGGGTCGACATACGGCCCTTTTTTCAGTGAACGACTCATGGCAATCTTCTAGCCTCAGTGATGAACGATCTTACTTGCGACGTTTGACGATGTAGCGGTTCGACTGATTCTTACGTTTGCGTGTCTTCAAGCCCTTGGCATACTTACCCCACGGTGATTCGGGATGCTGATATCCGCCACCGCTCTTCGACCGGCCTTCGCCACCGCCCATCGGGTGATCGACGGGATTCATTGCCATACCACGGGACTGCGGGCGGATACCAAGCCAGCGCGAGCGGCCGGCTTTGCCAAGACTGATATTCTCATGATCAACATTCCCAACGACACCGACAGTCGCGTAGCAAATCACTGGCAGTTTTCGCACCTCGCCCGATGGCATCTTGAGCGTGGCGAAATCCCCTTCCTTCGCCATCAATTGCAGCGAGTTGCCCGCACTGCGACCGAGCTGTCCGCCTTTGCCGGGCTTCATCTCCACATTGTGCACGAACGTGCCAACCGGGATCTCAGCAAGCGGCAATGCATTGCCGACCTGGACTTCGCCGCCCGAACCGGATGTCACCTTCTGTCCGACCTTCAATCCATCGGGGGCGATGATGTACCGCTTTTCGCCATCGACATACTGAAGGAGTGCAAGACGGGCCGAACGATTAGGGTCGTACTCGATCGCAGCCACCTTCGCTTCGACGCCATGGCGCTCACGCTTGAAGTCAACGACACGGTACATCCTCTTGTGTCCACCGCCGCGATGTCGCGAGGTGATACGTCCAAGGTTATTCCGGCCGCCGGACTTCTTGTTGGGCTGAACCAGCGACTTCTCCGGGACGGTCTTCGTGACTTCCTCGAACGTCGAAATGGAGTAGAATCTGGTTGCCGGTGTTGTGGGTCGTAATTTTCGGATTGCCATACAGTACCTGCCGTTCCGTCAATCAAACATTCTCAAAGTAATCGATCTTGTCGCCCTCTTTGAGGGTGACAATTGCTTTCTTCCAGGTGTTGGTTCTTCCTTCAAACCGGCCCCGGCGGGTCAGCTGCGTCTTGCGCTTTCCCTTCACGGTCAACGTCCGGACACTGAGGACGGTCACCTTGAATTTCTTTTCCACCGCTTTGGCGATCTCAATCTTGTTTGCCTCGAGAGTAACCTCAAAGGAGTACTGACGCCTCTCCTGCAAGGCCGTGATTTTTTCTGTGACGATGGGGCGCTTCAAAATTCCAGTCATGGTTCTAGCCTAGTTCATCAACGATTTCTGGAGAACGTCGACAGCACTTTTCTGAATCAACAGTACCTGCGTGTCGAGGATATCATAGGTCGACGCTTTGTCGGCTTCGCGTACATTGAGTGTGGGTATGTTCCGTCCGGACTTATAAAGAGCGCTGTCCGTCTTTCCGGTCAGGAACAGCGTCTTTTTTCCGGCCAGGGACAACGCTTTCAGCACGACAGCGATTTCTTTCGTCTTGGGTCCTTCGAAGGTGAAGTCCTCAACCACCACGATCGCCTGATCCTTCGCCTTGTAGCTGAGCGCCGATTTTCTTGCGAGCGCACGGACTTTTGCCGACAGCTTCACGACATAGTCATGCGGGTGGGGTCCGAAGATGGAACCGCCGCCTACCCACAAGGGCGATCGCGTCGAACCCGCCCGTGCACGTCCGGTCTTCTTTTGCTTGAAGGGCTTCCTGCCACCGCCCCGCACTTCATTGCGCGGCTTCACCTTGTGCGTTCCCTGCCGCTGATTCGCCTGAATCGAGCGTACGGCCTGGTAGATCGCGTGGTCGTTCGGCTTTATCTCAAAGATTTCCGGCGCCAGCGTAACCCTCTCGCCGCTCTTCGTTCCATCTTTCTTGTAGACTTCTAACTCCATGAGTATTCTTCCCGAGCGCTACACTTTAGCTCTGTTTTACGATTTCAAGATAACTATTGATAGCCCCTGGGACGGATCCCTTCACGATCAGGATATTCGATTCGGCGATAACCTTGAGAACCATGAGGTTCTTGACGGTCACGCGATCGCCGCCCATCCGGCCAGCCATGCGTCTGCCCTTCATGACGCGCGACGGGTACGAGCTTGCACCGATCGATCCCGGGGCACGCACACGGTCGGATTGACCGTGGGTCGTCATGCCGACGCCGCCAAAATGATGGCGCTTCACGACGCCCTGGAACCCGCGTCCTTTCGAGCGACCTGTCACATCGACCACATCGCCCTGCTGGAATCCATCGACGCGCAGCTCCTGGCCGAGTTCGTACTGCGTCCCGTTGAAGTTGCGGAACTCCGAGAGGAGGCGAAGAGGTTTCACGCCAACCTTCTTGAAGTGTCCTTTCATTGGCTTGTTGACGAGTCGCTCTTTGATCTCATCGAACCCGAGTTGCACCGCATCGTATCCGTCCCGATCCTTCGTCTTGACCTGCGTGACGTAGCACGGTCCGGCTTCGATGATGGTACAGGGAATCATCTGCCCGTTGTCATCAAAGATGCTTGTCATTCCAATCTTTTTGCCGAGAATGCCGCTCACTGTTCTACTCCTGAGTCATCTCCCCGCCGGCTCACTGGTTGTGTCCGGGCAAGGCACTCAACACGTATAAGAATTACGTTCAGTTTTCGTACCACACGCCTGCCGATACAGCTAGACTTTGATCTCCACGTCAACGCCTGCGGGCAGTTCCAGCTTCATCAGCGAATCCACCGTCTTGCTCGTCGAGTTGAGGATGTCGATCAAACGCTTGTGCGATCGCGTTTCGAACTGCTCTCGCGATTTCTTATCGACGTGAGGAGACCGGTTGACGACATAGAGCGACCGCTTGGTAGGCAAAGGAATGGGACCAGACACAACGGCTCCGGTCGCCTTTACCGTCTTGATGATCTTCTCAGCCGATTTATCGATCAGATTGTGATCGTACGACTTTAATTTGATGCGAATCTTCTGACCAGCCAACGAAGATTCCTCCCTCAGTTACGCGTGTGAAAAAATCAAAGGGTTCCGGCAAAGAGCCGGAACCCGTGGAATTACGCTATAATCTTACCGACGACACCGGCGCCCACTGTGCGGCCGCCTTCACGGATAGCAAACCGGAGACCTTCTTCCATAGCGACATCGGAAATCAGCTCGATCTGCATGTTGTCCACGTTGTCACCCGGCATGACCATTTCGATGCCGCCGGGCAGCGTGACGACGCCGGTCACGTCCGTCGTGCGGAAGTAGAACTGGGGACGATAACCGTTCAGGAACGGCGTATGACGTCCGCCCTCGTCTTTCTTCAACACGTAGACCTGGGCTGCGAACTTCTTGTGCGGTGTGATGGAGCCGGTTTTCGCAATGACCATACCGCGCTCGAGCTCGTCTTTCTCAACTCCACGGAGGAGCAAGCCGGCATTGTCGCCCGCCTGAACCTCGTCAAGCTCCTTGCGAAACATCTCGGCACCCGTGATAACGGTCTTCTTGTGTGCACCGAATCCGACCACTTCAACTTCATCGCCCACCTTCGCTTTTCCGCGCTCGACACGGCCCGTACCGACAGTTCCGCGACCGGTGATCGAGAAGACGTCTTCGACCGGCATCAGGAACGGCTTGTCGACGTTGCGCAGCGGAAGCGGGATATAACTATCGACAGCGTCCATCAGCTCGTTGATGCACTTGAATGCCGGATCATCCGGCTTCACATCGGGACGAAGCGCCGCTTCCATCGCTTTCAGAGCGGAGCCGCGGATGATCGGGATTTCGTCACCGGGGAAGTCGTTCTTCTTCAACAGGTCGCGCATTTCCAGCTCAACCAGATCGAGCAGTTCCGGATCATCCACCGCATCGACCTTGTTCATGAACACCACAATCTTCGGCACGTTCACCTGGTGCGCCAGAAGGATGTGCTCACGAGTCTGAGGCATCGGACCATCAGTTGCCGCGACCACCACGATTGCACCGTCCATCTGGGCGGCGCCCGTGATCATGTTCTTGATATAGTCAGCGTGGCCCGGGCAGTCGACGTGTGCGTAGTGGCGTTTCGCCGTCGCATACTCAACGTGCGCTGTATTAATCGTAATCCCACGTGCTTTTTCTTCCGGGGCGTTGTCAATCGAATCGAACGTCCGGATCGAGGCAAGACCCTGCTTGGCAAGCACCATGGTAATGGCGGCCGTCAGCGTGGTCTTCCCATGGTCAACGTGACCGATCGTGCCGACGTTTACGTGCGGCTTACTGCGATCAAATTTTTCCTTTGCCATGTGGATGGTCTCCTTTGTTATGTCTGAAGTCTAGTACTTTCGTTTTCCCATTATGCCGTGGATGCTTCTTTGCCTCGAACTTTTTCGATGATCTGCTCGGAGATCGACTTCGGCACCGCTTCGTAGTGCGAGAACTGCATCGTATAGAGCGCACGTCCCTGCGTCATCGAGCGGACCACCGTTGCGTAGCCGAACATCTCTGAGAGCGGCACCATCGATTTTACGACCTGAGCGTCCTTGCGGGGCGTGAGGCCTTCGATCTTTCCACGCCGTGAGCTCAGATCTCCCATCACATCGCCGAGATATTCTTCCGGCGTGACGACCTCTACCGCCATGATCGGTTCCAGAATAACCGGACCTGCTTTATGCGCGGCAGCCTTGAATGCCATCGAGCCGGCGATCTTGAACGCCATTTCCGATGAGTCGACCGCATGAAACGATCCGTCGAACAACCTCACTTTCACGTCTTCCACGGGGTACCCGGCGAGGACACCATTCTTCATCGCTTCGACAATACCCTCTTCGGTCGGCTTGATGTACTCCTTGGGGACTACACCGCCGACGATATCATTCTCGAACTCAAATCCCTTGCCCTTCTCGTTCGGTTCGATCTCAATCTCAACATGGCCGAACTGACCGCGACCGCCGCTCTGTCGGATGAATTTTCCTTCAGCGGAGATTTTCTTGGTGATCGTCTCCTTGTAGGCAACCTGAGGCTTGCCGACATTTGCCTCGACCCGGAATTCACGTTTCATCCGGTCCACAATAATCTCGAGGTGCAACTCACCCATTCCACTGATAATCGTCTGCCCCGTCTCTTCATTTGAAGAGATACGGAACGTGGGATCTTCCTCTGCGAGTCTCTGTAACGCCTCGCCCAGTTTCTCCTGATCCGCTTTCGTCTTCGGCTCAATCGCGACGTCGATGACGGGTTCCGGGAATACCATTCTTTCAAGGATGATCGGATCATCTTCCATCGTCAGCGTGTCACCCGTGCGGGTGTTCCTCAATCCGATTCCCGCGACGATGTCGCCTGCGTATGCCTCGTCAACTTCCTCACGGTGATTGGCGTGCATTCGAAGAAGTCGAGAGAGACGTTCTTTACGGTCCGTTGTAGCATTATAGACATACGACCCGGATTTCAGCGTGCCGGAGTAAACCCTGAAGTACGTCAATCGTCCGACGAAAGGGTCGGTCATGATCTTGAACGCAAGCGCCGTAAATTCATCGGTGTCCGTTACTTTCCGAACAACGTCATCCCTTCGATGGGGATGGTGGCCATGCACTTCGCCGTTGTTGATATCTCCCGGCGCAGGCAGGAAATCGATAATCGCGTCAAGCAGGTTTTGGACTCCCTTGTTCTTGAACGACGACCCGCAAAGAACCGGGACAATACTCACCTTCAGCGTGGCGCGTCGCAACACGTCCCGAATCTCGGCGGGAGAAATCTCTTTTCCGTCGAGATACTTCCCCAGCAACGTGTCGTCCTCATCAGCCACCGCTTCAAGCATCTTGATCCGGTATTCGTTCGCTTTCGGCCTGAGTTTCTCGGGAATCTCAATATCATCCCACGTGGCGCCCTGGGTTCCCTCATGGTACATCCGTGCCTTCATCGTAATGAGATCGATGATGCCGGCGAACATGTCGCCTTCTCCGACAGGCAAGTGCACGGGAACTGCGTTTGCGCTGAGGCGGTGCCGCATCATCTCAATGACACCGAGGAAGTCGGCTCCCGCGCGGTCCATCTTGTTGACGAACGCGATGCGGGGCACACCGTACTTGTCGGCCTGCCGCCAGACGGTTTCCGACTGAGGCTCAACGCCGCCGACCGAGCAGAACAGTGCAACCGCACCATCCAGCACTCTCAGGGAACGCTCGACCTCGATCGTGAAGTCGACGTGACCCGGTGTGTCAATGATATTCACCTGATTGCCGCGCCAGAAACAGGTCGTTGCCGCGCTGGTAATCGTAATGCCTCGCTCCTTCTCCTGTTCCATCCAGTCCATCGTCGCGGCGCCGTCATGCACTTCCCCCATCCGATGCAAGACACCGGTATAAAAGAGGATGCGCTCCGTCGTCGTGGTTTTCCCGGCATCAATATGAGCCATGATGCCGATGTTCCTGGTATTCTGTAATGAGTATTCGCGGGGCATAGAGACACTTCTCTCCGAGGAGATATTCATCCCCTGCGGAGGATCAAATCAATCTGATGTGTGTACCGATTGAGCGGTACGTGATTACCACTTAAAGTGAGCAAAAGCCTTGTTGGCTTCTGCCATTCGATGGACATCGTCTTTTTTCTTGATCGCTCCGCCTTCACCTGAGGAGGCAGCCATCAATTCTGCGGCGAGTTTCTGTGCCATCGATGTGTCCGAGCGTTCTTTGGCGTAGCCGATCAACCAGCGGATTGCAAGAGCGGTTCGTCGCTCGGGACGAACTTCTGTGGGAACTTGATAGGTAGCACCACCGACTCTGCGTGCGCGCACTTCGATCATGGGCGACGCATTGTTAACCGCTTTCTTAAAAACATCCAGAGGCTTGTTCTTGGTCTTCTCTTCGATGATGTTGAATGCACCGTAGAGAATTCCCCGGGCCGTGTGCTTCTTCCCTCCCTTAAGCAGGGAATTGATGAAGCGTGAGACCAGAATGTCCTGAAACTTTGGGTCAGGACTGGCAAGGCGACGTGTTGAGCGTTTCTTTCTCATCAGTTCTTCTGTGACCTACTGCGGCTTAGGCTTTTTGGCACCATATTTCGATCGGCCCTGCTTCCGATCCTGGACTCCCTGCGTGTCGAGCGTACCACGAATGATGTGGTATCGCACACCCGGCAAATCTTTCACACGACCACCCCGTATCATCACAATCGAGTGTTCCTGCAGATTGTGACCTTCGCCCGGGATATACGCCGTGACTTCCATCTGATTTGTCAGACGAACGCGGGCGACCTTTCGGAGAGCTGAGTTTGGTTTCTTCGGTGTTGTCGTGTACACCCTCGTGCAAACGCCCCGTTTTTGCGGGCTCGATTGAAGTGCGGGCGACTTGCTTTTCCAGAGAATCTTCTCTCGGCTCGCGCGGACCAGTTGATTAATTGTAGGCAATCAAAAACTCCTTTTGTGCAAAAAGGTGGATAAAAATAGCTATGCAATATACGTCTTTTTTAGATTTTTGTCAATTGCTTTCTTTATTCAAAGAGGCAAAAACTGCATTATCATGACGCTATGATCCGCGCTTTGCGCTTCCGCTCTTTCGGCTCCTCGGTCTCCGGCGCTGCATCCTGAACTTCCACCTCGCCTTCAGAAACAATCTCGATCTCAGGTGACTCGACAAAGAGATCCCGGTATTTCTTCTGGCCGGTGCCGGCGGGAATCAGATGACCCATAATGACATTTTCTTTCAGCCCGAGCAGATGGTCGACCTTGCCTTCAATCGCCGCATCCGTCAGAACTTTTGTAGTTTCCTGGAACGAAGCCGCCGAGATAAAGCTGTCTGTCGTCAGGGACGCCTGCGTAATACCCAGCAAAATGGGCTCCGAAGTGGCCGGTTCGGTATCCCGAACCTCGATTACCTTCTTCGTCTTCTTTCTCAAATCCACGTTTATCTCGCGAATGACCTTTTTTGTCGAAATTCCGCCGTTCTTCTGCTTCGAATCGCCCTTATTGACCACGACGACCTTTCCTTCAAGACTCTCGTTTTCGTCGTGGAGGCGGGATTTGTCAACATTGTCCCCTTCAAGATATTTCGTATCACCCGGATCAACGATGCGTTCCTTCTGCATCATCATCCGCACGATAACCTCGATGTGCTTATCGTTGATCTTCACACCCTGCATTCGATAGACTTCCTGGATTTCATTCACCAGGTATTCCTGAACAGCCGTCGTTCCCTTGATTCGCAAGATGTCATGAGGATCGATGGCTCCCGCTGAAAGACGCTCGCCGGCGCGGACTACATCATTGTCCTGAACCAGGATGTGCTTCCCAAGGGGAATCAGATACGTCCGCTTGTCCTTGCCATCGTGACTCTGGACGAACACTTCGCGGGCACCGCGTTTCGGCTGACCGATAGCGACAATACCATCGATTTCAGCAACAATCGCCGGTTCGTTTGGATGCCGGCCTTCAAAGAGCTCCGTCACCCGGGGCAAACCTCCCGTGATGTCACGCGTCTTGCCGATATCGCGAGGAATCTTCACCAGCACCGTGCCGGCATGGATTTCCTCTCCGTCCTCGGCAATCAGGTGAGCACGCGTCGGAATCGAGTACGACGCCAGTTTCTGTCCTTTGGCGTTCACAACCGTAATCGCCGGAATCAGGCTCTTCTCGCGGCTGTCGATGACAACCTTCTGGATATGCCCAGTCTGTTCGTCGGGCTCCTCACGATAGGTGACGTTCTCTTTCAGGTCGACAAACTTGATCGTTCCCTTGTGCTCCGACACGATCACGGCGTTGTAAGGATCCCACTCGTAGATCATCTCGCCCTTGGCGACGCGTGCACTGTCGCGGATCATCAACACGGCACCATACGGAACGTCGTATTTGGTCAGGACTCTGTTGTCTTCATCGATAATGTTGATCACGCCACTGCGACCCGACGCAATGAGATGCTTGCCCGTCTCCGTTTCGACTTCGATCGACTTCAGACCGTCGTACTTCACGCGGCCCTCGAACTTCGAAACGATCTGCGACTGGGCAGCGATCAAGCTTGCCGTACCGCCGGTATGGAACGTTCGAAGCGTCAGCTGCGTACCAGGTTCGCCGATGGACTGCGCTGCGATGACGCCGGTAGCCGTACCGGGTTCCACCAGCTTACCGGTTGTCAAATCACGACCGTAGCACTTGGCACAAATACCCCTGCGTGAGCTGCACGTCAGGGCCGATCGAATCTCGACCAGTTCGATCGAGGTCTCAGAGATGCGCTGTGCCTTGTCTTCGTCAATGACGTCTCCCATCTTCACGATGATTTCGCCGGAGAGCGGATCGGCCACGTCGTGAACAGACACACGGCCGAGAATACGCTCGGCCAGAGGTTCCTTCACATCCTCGCCCTCTTTCAACGCTCCGGTCAGCACGCCCCGGATGGTTCCGCAGTCTTCTTCCGCGATAATGGCATCCTGGGCAACGTCGATCAGTCTTCTCGTAAGATACCCTGCGTCGGCCGTTTTCAGAGCGGTATCGGCCAAGCCCTTCCGCGCTCCGTGCGTCGAGATGAAGTACTCGAGGATCGAAAGCCCTTCGCGGAAATTGGCCGTGATCGGGTTCTCAATCAATTCGCCTGTTGCCCCGGACATGCTCTTCTGCGGCTTCGCCATCAGTCCCCGCATTCCTGCCAGCTGACGGACCTGCTCTTTCGAACCGCGAGCGCCGGAATCAACCATCATATAGAGCGAATTGAATCCGTCTTTCGAGTGCTGCAGCGAGTCAAAAAGTTTTTCTGCGATACGGCTTGTCGCGCGCGTCCAGATATCGATCACCTTGTTGTACCGTTCGCCGTTCGTGATGAAGCCGCGATAGTACTGGCTTTCGACATTCTCGACATCCCGCTGGGCCTTCGCCACCATCTCGTACTTCTCTTTCGGAATCAACACATCTCCGATTGAAACAGAGAGTCCGCCTTGTGTGGCATACTGGAATCCAAGCGTCTTCAGATCGTCAAGAAACTTCGCTGTGACAAGGTTTCCGCAGCGGCGGAACACGTTGGCGATGATCTGAACCAGCCGCTTCTTGTTCAGGAGTTCGTTGATGAACGGAACATCCTTCGGGATGATCTGGTTGAACAGGACGCGACCGCTGGTCGTCTCAACCATCTTTCCCTCAATCCGAACTTTGATGCGCGTGTGGAGTGCGATCTTCCGATCGTTGTACGCGATGATGACTTCTTCGGGAGAATAGAACTGCATCCCCTCTCCCTTGTCGCCGGCCTTTGACTTCGTCAGGTAGTAGCAGCCAAGGACCTGATCCTGTGTCGGCGTGACGATCGGAGCGCCGCTCGCCGGTGATAGAATGTTGTGGCTCGACAGCATAAGAATCCTGGCTTCGAGCTGCGCCTCGTACGAAAGCGGGACGTGAACCGCCATCTGGTCGCCGTCAAAGTCTGCGTTGAAGGCAGTACAGACCATCGGGTGAATACGGATCGCCTTGCCTTCAACAAGCACAGGCTGAAACGCCTGGATGCCGAGGCGGTGCAATGTCGGAGCGCGATTGAGCAGAACAGGATGCCCGTCGATGATATGGTCGAGAATATCCCAGACTTCGGGACCCTTCTTATCGACCATCTTCTTCGCGCTCTTCACGGTCTTCACCAGTCCGCGCTCGATAAGCTTGCGGATGATGTGGGGCTTGAACAACTCGACCGCCATATCTTTCGGCAGACCGCATTCGTGGAGTTTCAGTTCCGGTCCGACGACGATAACGGAACGACCGGAGTAGTCCACGCGCTTGCCAAGAAGGTTCTGTCGGAATCGCCCCTGCTTTCCTTTCAACATATCGGAAAGGGATTTCAATGCGCGGTTGTTGTCGCTTCGGACAGCATTCACCCGGCGGGAATTGTCGAGGAGCGAATCAACCGCTTCCTGCAACATCCGCTTTTCATTTCGCAGAATGACTTCCGGAGCCTTGATCTCGATCAGCCTCTTGAGCCGGTTGTTCCGGATGATCACACGCCGGTAGAGGTCGTTCAGGTCAGATGTCGCAAAGCGGCCGCCTTCGAGAGGCACGAGTGGACGTAACTCCGGCGGAATCACAGGGATCACGTCGAGCACCATCCAGTCGGGATTATTCGGCGCAGTCAGCTCACTCTTGCGGAACGCTTCGATGACGCGGAGCCTTTTCAGCGCTTCGGTCTTCTTCTGAACCGACGTCTCGGTCTTGACCTCTGTGCGAAGTTCGACAGCAAGTTCTTCGACTTTCACGCGGCGGAGGAGATCCCGGATCGCCTCACCGCCCATCTTCGCGATGAACTTCTTTGGATCGGAATCTTCGAGATCACTGTTGTTCTCCGGCAACGAGGCGAGGATCTCGAGGAACTGGTCCTCGGTAATCAGGTCCTGTTTCTGAATGCCCGTGGTACCCGGATTGATGACGACGTATGATTCGTAGTAAATGATCTTTTCGAGCTCTTTGCTCGAGAGTCCGAGCACATAACCGATCTTGCTCGGCAGCGAGCGGAAATACCAGATGTGCACCACCGGAACGGCAAGGGCGATGTGCCCCATCCGCTCGCGGCGAACACTCTTCTGAGTCACTTCCACACCGCACCGGTCGCAGGTGATTCCCTTGTACCGGATTCGTTTGTATTTTCCGCAATGGCATTCCCAATCACGCACCGGACCGAAAATCTTCTCGCAGAAGAGTCCGTCCTTTTCGGGACGGAACGACCGGTAGTTGATTGTCTCTGGCTTTGTGACCTCGCCGTGCGAGCGGGCCAGAATCATATCAGGCGATGCAAGGCTGATCGTGATCTTCGAAAACGTCTTCCTTGCTGTTGCTTCGCTTGATGTAAATGGCATGGTGAACCTCCATCAAACTTTTGAATAATCGCTGCGCTCCTTGCGCAGTTCCCTTCGAACGTGTCGCTTCGAGACCGCCCGGCATCACTCGATTTTTACTTCGAGGCCGAGACCCTGGAGCTCCCGAATAAGAACGTTGAACGATTCCGGCACGTTGGGCTCGGGGAGATTATCACCCTTGACGATCGCTTCATACACCTTTGCGCGGCCGACGACGTCGTCCGATTTGACCGTCAGGATTTCCTGCAGCACATGTGATGCGCCGTAGCCTTCAAGCGCCCACACTTCCATCTCTCCGAAGCGCTGACCGCCAAACTGCGCTTTACCTCCCAGCGGCTGCTGCGTGATAAGAGAGTATGGCCCGATGGAACGGGCATGGATCTTATCGTCCACCAGGTGGGAAAGCTTCATGATGTAGATATAACCGACGGTCACTTCCTGATCGAACGGTTCACCGCTCCGACCGTCGAACAAAACCGACTTTGAGTTTTCGCTGAGACCCGCCTTCTGGAGCTGCCGCTGCACATCCTCCCACGTTGCTCCGTCGAAAATCGGCGATGCATATTTTTCACCGAGCTCGTGACCGGCCCACCCGAGCGCGACCTCGAACAACTGGCCGAGGTTCATACGGGACGGCACGCCCAGCGGGTTGAGAACGATATCGACCGGACGGCCGTTCGGGAGGAACGGCATATCCTCTGCCGGAACAATCGTCGAGACAACACCCTTGTTGCCGTGCCGACCGGCCATCTTGTCGCCGACCGACAGCTTGCGCTTCTTTGCGACATACACCTTGGCAAGCTGTACGATTCCGGGAGCAAGCTCATCACCGAGCTGGATCTTGTTCTTCTCGTGCCGGTAGAGCTCCTCGATCTCGCTCAGCTTCTGCCGGTAGTTCTCATAGATCTTGACGACGAGGTTGTTCTTCCGCTTGTCGTCGACCCAATCCTGATTATAGTCGAGGCTGTCGAGATTCTCCAGCAACCGGAAAGTATCCTCTTTGATCGAGGTCCCGCTCCGGAGGATGACGTTGCCGTCATTGTCACGGATGCCGGCCGACTTTTCACCGGTGAGCGACTGCTCGAGTTTCTTCGCCAGCTTTTCCTGTAGTTCCTTCAGATCCCTGCGGCGCGAACGGTCGAGCGACTCAAGGCGCTTCTTGTCTTCCTTCTTGCTCTCAGTATCTTTTTTCTTCCGGCTGAACAGCTTGGTGGAGATCACCACGCCTTTCATTCCCGGAGGCGCCTTCAGCGACGCGTCCTTCACATCACCGGCCTTCTCGCCGAAGATCGCCTTCAGCAGTTTCTCTTCCGGCGTCGGATCGGTTTCGCCCTTGGGCGTGATTTTCCCGATCAGGATGTCGCCTTCATTGACTTCGGCGCCGATTCTCACGATACCATTTTCGTCAAGATCCTTCGTTGCCTCTTCGCTGACATTGGGGATTTCCCTCGTGAGCTCTTCCTCGCCGCGCTTGGTGTCCCGGACCTGAAGCTCAAACTCCTCGATATGAATCGAGGTGAAAACGTCCTCTGCGACAACACGCTCGCTCACGATGATAGCATCTTCGAAGTTGTATCCGCGCCACGGCATGAACGCCACGAGGACGTTCCGGCCGAGCGCCAATTCACCGTCATTCGTCGCGCAACCGTCGGCAAGCACGTCGCCGCGCTTGATCCGGTCGCCTTCCGTGACGAGAGGCTTCTGATTAATGCAGGTATCCTGATTCGTGCGGAAGAACTTTGTCAGCTTGTACTCGACGCGGCGCTTGTCATCGAAGCTGATGATCGCTTCCGTGCTGTTCTCGTCGATATCGTACTGCACAATAATGCTGTCGGCGGAGACGGATTCGACAATCCCATTCCGCTCGGAAGCGATAATGGTGCGGGAATCCCGCGCCAGTTTCTCCTCGAGTCCGGTGCCGACGATCGGCGCGTCCGGCGTAAGGAGCGGAACTGCCTGGCGCTGCATGTTCGAGCCCATCAGTGCGCGGTTCGCGTCGTCGTGCTCGAGGAACGGGATCAACGCCGCTGCGGCGCTTACGATCTGGTTCGGCGCAACGTCCATGAACTGGATCTTGTCGGGCTCTGCCAGGGGATAATCGCTTTGGAAGCGGGACTTCACACGTTCCTCACGGAACCTTCCCTTCTCATCCACCAGCGCGTTCGCCTGGGCGATCGTGACTTCGTCTTCTTTTTCGGCTGCGAGGAATTCGATTTCCTCGGTCACCTTTCCGCTCTTCACCTTTCTGTACGGAGTCTCGATGAAACCGAAATCGTTGATGCGGGCGTGGATGCAGAGCGATGAAATCAGACCGATGTTCGGGCCTTCCGGCGTCTCGATCGGGCAGAGGCGGCCGTAGTGCGTATAGTGAACGTCGCGGACCTCGAAGCCTGCGCGCTCTCGCGTCAAACCGCCCGGTCCGAGAGCTGAGACGCGGCGTTTGTGCGTCATCTCCGCCAGCGGATTTGTCTGATCCATGAACTGGGAAAGCTGGTTCGTGCCGAAGAACGCGTTGATGACACTGGTGATTGTTCGTGCGTTCACCAAATCCTGGGGCGTGATCGTTTCGCTGTCGCGCAGATTCATGCGCTCGCGAATGGTGCGGG
>Ga0154319_1096_pt1 | contig 47782 bp, 36 predicted proteins | sample RifGroA2_FD_117659 | JGI IMG/M metagenome (GOLD analysis project Ga0154319, IMG submission 117659) | Ignavibacteria bacterium GWA2_54_16 | reverse complement strand
TGCCTGACGAATTTGAACATCACCCGCTCCGGAAGGACTTTCCGCTCATGGGTATTCCGGGTTCACTTCCTCTCCCGAAGAAATAGCCGATGGAACAACGAACAGAAGAAGTGAGCCGCAAGAGCAGAATTCTTCAGGCGCTTGAGGATCAGCATACCAGCGTTTCCTTCGAGGATGCGCTGGAAAACGACATGATTCTCAACATGGGGCCCCAGCACCCGGCGACGCACGGCGTCCTGCGTCTCCTCATCCGGCTCGATGGCGAAACCGTGGTCGGATGTGTGCCGGAGATTGGCTATCTCCACCGGGGGTACGAGAAACTCGCAGAGAACTGCACCTATCACGAGTTTATTCCGCATACCGATCGTCTCGACTATCTTTCCCCGCTCAGCAACAACACCGCATATGTCCTCGCTGTGGAAAAACTCCTAGGCATCGAAGCGCCGCCGCGTGCACAATACCTGCGGGTGATGATCTCCGAGCTGGCGAGAATTTCATCGCACCTGATGTTTCTCGGATCGCTGGCTATGGATGTCGGCGCTCTGACAGTCTGGATGTGGTCTTTCCGGGAGCGAGAAAAGCAGTACGACCTCTTCGAGAACATCGCGGGAGCGCGGTTTACCACGAGCTACACGCGGATTGGCGGCCTTGCCCAGGATGTGAGTCCCGAAACGCTTGCGATGGTGAAGACCTTCGTCGACGAGCTGCCCGGTCATATCCTCGAATGCGAGAAGCTTCTCAATACGAATCGGATTTTTCTCGAGCGGACGGACGGCATCGGCGTCATCTCATCCGGGCAGGCAATCGATCTCGGGTTTACAGGCCCGGGACTTCGTGCCTGCGGTGTCGGACATGATCTCCGGAAAGCAAATCCGTACCTCGTCTACAAGGACCTCGACTTTGACGTTCCGGTCTACACCGGAGGTGACGCTCTCGCTCGTTACTATGTCCGAATGGACGAGATGCGGGAAAGTGTCAAGTTGATCCAGCAGGTTCTTCAGAAGATGCCCGCTGGCGACGTGCACGCGTTCAAGCCCAAGAAAGTTCTGCCCCGCAAAGAACAGGTGTACACGAAAATGGAGGAGTTGATCCATGATTTCATGATCGTGAACTTCGGGATTGAGCCGCCGGTGGGTGAGATCTATAGTGCCGTCGAGGCTCCGAAAGGTGAACTGGGTTTCTATATTTATAGTAATGGAGAAGGATCTCCCTGGCGTTTGAAGATCCGCTCTCCTTCATTCGTGAATCTGCAAACACTTCCGATCATGATGAAGGGCTGCATGATATCGGATGTTGTGGCCATCATAGGAAGCCTGGATCCTGTGATGGGTGAAGCGGACAAATAATTGCCAATTGTATGTTATCTGAAAAGCATCTCGCAAAGCTGGAAGAACTGAAAAAGTACTATCCGACGACGCAAGCGCTCGTCCTGCCGGTCCTCTGGATGGTTCAGGAGGAGCAGGGCTATATCTCGGAAGACTCGATGAAGTACGTCGGCGACCTTCTTCAGGTTCCCTATCCGCACATCCTTGGCGTAGTGACATTCTATACGATGTATCACTCCAAGCCCGTCGGGAAGCACCACATAGAAGTTTGCACGAACGTCTCATGCATGCTGCGGGGATCGGGGAAAATCGTTGAGGAGCTGGAGAAAAAGCTTGGCATCGGTATGGGGGAGACATCGAAGGATATGAAGTGGACGTTGTCGGAAGTGGAGTGCATGGGTTCGTGCGGCACGGCGCCGATGCTCGCCGTGGGCGATGAGTACTATGAAAACCTCACTCCCGACAAGTTGGACAAGATTGTCTCAGACCTGGAGCGTCAGTAAAGTCTTATGGAAAAGTACATCCTTCCTGAAATCGCAGCCCTTCACACGATCGATGTTTATGAGGCGCAGGGTGGCTACGGCGCATTTCGAAAAGCTCTGGGCATGAAACCCGATGAGATTATCGACGAGGTAAAGAAGTCTGGTTTGCGTGGACGAGGCGGGGCGTGTTTCCCGGCGGGCCTGAAATGGTCGTTTATGCCCAAGCAGACGCCCAAGGCGAAGTACCTTTGCGTCAACGGCGACGAGTCAGAGCCTGGTACGTTCAAGGATCGGCAGATCTTCGAGTTCAATCCTCACCTCCTGATTGAAGGAACACTCATCGCTGCGTATGCCATGGGCGTCAAAACATCCTACATCTACATCCGCGGCGAGTACGGGAAGTGGATCAAGATGCTGGAGAGGGCAATCGAGTCTGCCTATGCTAAGGGATTCGTCGGCCAGAATATCCTGGGCAGCACGTTCTCAACCGAGATTGTTGTCCACCGCGGGGCGGGAGCCTACATCTGCGGCGAGGAATCTTCTCTCATGAATTCGATTGAAGGACAGCGCGGATATCCCCGAATCAAGCCGCCGTTTCCTGCCCAGAACGGATTATGGGGATGCCCGACAACGATCAACAATGTCGAGACGATCAGCAACGTACCTTTGATCATCAGCAACGGTTGGGAGTGGTACTCGAAGATCGGCGCGCCCAAGCATCCGGGTCCCATCCTGGTTGGTGTAAGCGGACATGTAAACAAGCCCGGGGTATACGAGATGCCGACGGGCGTTCCTCTTCTCGAAATCATTTATAAGTATGCCGGCGGGATACCGGGAGATAAGGCGATCAAGGCGGTCATTCCGGGCGGATCGTCTACCATGATTATGCGCAATGACCAGCTCGAAGGAACCTGCATGGATGCCGATTCCCTCAAAGCGGCTGGGTCGTCAGTCGGGACAGCCGGTCTCATTGTGATGGATGAGGACACCGATCTCATCAAAGTCATTACGCGCATATCGAAGTTCTACTATCATGAGTCGTGTGGTCAATGCACTCCATGCCGGGAAGGAACGGGGTGGCTCTGGAAAATCCTACAGAGGTTTGAAGAGGGTGAGGGAAGATCCGAGGATATCGACTTGCTCATGGACATCGCCAACAACATCGAGGGCAATACAATTTGTGCCCTTGGCGATGCCGCTGCATGGCCGGTTCAATCGATGATCCGGAGGTTCCGGGACGAGTTTGAGAAGAGGGTACGCGTTGTCCCATCGCGATCGACTCAGGAGGCTGCGGCCTGACTGGGAGATGCAGAAACATGAGAAGCCCGTGCAGCCTGTCGGATTCTGAGGATGCCCGGGCTTTTTGATTTCAATGACGACCTGTTGCAGGGAATGTGGCGAAAACGAAACAAAAAGCCGGCAAATGCTGTATATTGAGAATGTTAGAAAAAAGAGCGGATCAGGAACAGGAGCTATTCCTGCTACGTCTATATGAATGATGCCGGACATACTCAAGAGCCGATGGCTTATCAAACGGTAGCGCAGCCGGTGGAAGTACCCCTCCAGGCGAAAAGTGACGAAGTACTGATCACCCTGGTGCAGCAGGGGGAACCGGGCGCATTTCGCGTGCTGGTAGAACGGCATCAGGAGCGAATTCGAAACCTCATCTACTCGATTTTTCATGAACCTGAAATCGTTGATGACCTTTCACAGGAAGTTTTCATCAAGGCCTATGAGGCGCTCCCGAACTTCCGGTTCCAATCGTCCTTCTACACCTGGCTCTATCGGATCGCTGTTAACAAGAGCCGCGACGAGCTGCGGAAGCGGAAGGTCCGTCGATGGTTTTCGCTTCAGACTTTGCTGGATTCATCGGATAAGGATCTCAGTTCAAAGATTGCTGTTGAACCTCGTGACAATGAGCTGCAGGAACTGGTTGCCGCGGGACTGCAGTCGCTCCCTGACAAGTATCGAATTGCCATTACCCTTAAGGATATCGACGGTTTATCGTACGAAGAAATCGCGGAGATTATGGAATGCGAGATTGGTACTGTGAAGTCCAGGCTCTCTCGAGCCCGCGCGATGCTGCGCAGGGTTCTTGAGCCGTTAGTAAAGGAGAGGGCCTGATATGACTCAACGATCGAAGACCGAGCGGTTCGAACGCCTTTCGGCCTATCTGGACCATGAACTGAATGAAGCTCAAGCGCGTGAAGTAGAAGAGCTTCTTTCCCGTGATCCCGACGCGCGAAGGGAATTGGGTGAGCTCAAATCCCTCAAGTCGCTTCTTTCATCCGGGAAAGGAATTCCTCCGTCCATCGGATTCTGGACGCGGCTCTCAACCGCGCTGGACCGCCGGAAGAGAGAAGAAGAGAATCTCCTCCCCTTCCCGCGGAAGTACCTCCCGGCCGTCACCACCGTCGCCGCTGTGCTCGTTGTTGCGCTCGGCATCGTCCTGTTCGAGCAGCGGGAAAATGTGGTGGACTATGTCAGCCAGCAGTCCGAGAGAGTCCAGCGTGCCGTTGAGGACAACGTTCTCAAGGGTTCCATCCTGCCACTATTCTCCAATGTCGACAAGAACCAGGCGCTTCGGTTTGCCATGTTCGGGACTATTCCGCTCGACGCAAAGGCGGAGACGGAACTGAGAGTGGATGAGGATTCCGCAAAGTGGGTCTCTATCAATGTTGACAAGTCCGGCGCCGCCAAGGCGCCGTTGGTGACCGTCCAGGATTTTGTCGATGAGGTGCGGCCCACACGAATCCAGCTCCAGATCATCGATTCGCTGCTCGACCTCGGCCGCCACAAGCTCGAAGGCTCGGTGTTTGTCGCTGAAGATAGGGCGATGGCGGTGCATCCGGAACTCTCGCGGCTCAACAGGGATATGCTCTCTGGAATTGCCGCCACGTTGGAGCCCGGCCAGCGCGTAAGGTTCAACCGGTTCCTCCAGGACAGGAAGGCGCCTTATACTTTGACCGGAGGGCAACAGACACCACCGTCGATGGATCGGATTCTGAGCAGGCTGAGATTGCCGCAACAAACCGATCGTTACGTCGTGGTGAGCCCTGAGACGGTTGTGGTGGCGGGACTTCGGATTGACATCGATAGTGTCCGCCGGCACTACTATCGTGTCGAAGCACAGGGGCACGCTGTTTCGGTCCACGTAGACGGATTGATCAGGAGGATCGCGGAGCGTGACGTCAATATCGCTCAGGCACGCGAGTTCCCCTCTCCAAAGGTGCGCGTTTTCGGTGATTCAGAGGCTTTCAGCATCCAGATCGGATCGGGTTGGGAGGGATTCCGCAACCCCGAGCCGGAACTTTGGGTCAAACCTCGAGTGCCCGTGGCGAGCGGAATCCGCCGAAGGCAGCCCATCCCGACAGTCGATTTTCAGTACAGCAGCGGCGACAGTGCGTTCTACTTCAATATCAATCTCGACAGTATCATGATTCGACTTGAAAAGGATGCGAGCGGTGCCGGATTGGAGTTCTTCAAAGCTGATCCGCGATTGCGCAATCGGGTCTTTGAGGTGAATACCGGTCGGATGAGACATGTGACGGACAGCGCTGTACTCGCGAAAAAGAAGCAATGGTCCAAACTTGATTCCCTCATGCGGGAAATGGAAAAACGGGAGCTCTTGCAGGAGAAGGAACGACGGAATCGGAAGACGCCGGGCGCAAGACAATTCTAGCCATCCGCACGAAGTCTCTCACCCCAGGGCCCTGAATCGAAGAATCGATTCGGGGCCTCTTTTTTGGCGGGTTTGCATCTCGCAACTCCCTTGCCTATATTCGGTCTACGAAGAACCTACCATAAATCGATACACCCACTTGTCCGAACACATCAAAGTCCGTATCAGTCGCGTCGGCCAGACGGCAAGCGACCTACCGCTTCCAGCCTACGCGACGGCAGGATCAGCAGGCATGGATCTCACCGCGGCCGTCGAGTCAGAAGTGACCATCCAACCCGCAGAGACAGTATTGATTCCGACAGCCCTCAGTATCGAGCTGCCGGAAGGATTTGAAGCCCAGGTGAGACCGCGCAGCGGACTTGCCATCAAACACCAGATTGGCATTCTGAATTCGCCGGGGACGATAGATTCCGACTATCGGGGCGAAGTGAAAGTCATCATGTCGAATTTCGGTAAGCAGCCGTTCGTCGTACGCCGGGGAGATCGCATTGCACAGATGGTCATTCAGCGTTACGCGAGGGTCGAATGGGTTGAGGTGGAAGATTTGGAGAAGACCGCGCGAGGAGGGGGAGGCTTCGGCCATACAGGAGTTTCTTCTATAAGGGGAGCAACAAAATGAGCCGCAAAGTTCGTGCACGGGGAATCCGGAGGGGTCCGGATCCTCAACAGGATACACTCGATACTCATTGGGACTCACTCTTTCAATCTCTCGGCCGTATCGAAATCGTCTTGCTGATTGGCGCCATTCTGCTGTTGTTGGTGCTCATCTATTCGATCCAGTCTGTCATCACCCCCTTTCTGCTTCTCGGAGCGATCCTGTTCCTGCTCTATCCTCTTCGCGGCTACAACCTCGCAAAGAAAATCATGTGGTTGAGCACCATTCTGTTCGGGATCTGGTTTGTCTCCTCGATTTCATCCCTTCTCGCTCCCTTTGTTGTCTCGCTCGTGCTTGCTTATATTTTGAATCCGGTTGTCGAGCGATTTGAAAAATGGAGCGTGCCGCGGTGGGTGACATCGATGGTTCTCATTCTGATCCTCCTTGGACTCATCATTCTCTTCTTCTTCCTCGTGCTCCCCGTGGTTTTGACGCAGGTTGAAGGTATCCTGGATTCGCTCTCGCGGCTGCTCGTCGACTTCAACACGTGGGTCTGGAACAACAGTATTCTCAAAGCCCTCGAGCGCTACGGCGTCTCAGCTGATGAAGTGCGCAACACGCTCACAAGCCAATTCACTCCACGACTGGAAGACATCCTGAAGAACCTCGTGCGCGGGCTGCTCGTTCTTGCAAGCAGCATCAGCAATCTTGTCACGCAGATCTTCTATGTCATTCTCGTCCCGTTCCTGACGTTTTACATCCTCACAGACCTCCCGAAAATCCGGCAGCGCCTTCTCCTGCTCTTTGCTCATCAGTATCGGGACAAGGTGGACTCGTATCTCCGCTCGGCTGACCAGGTCGTCGGACTTTATCTTCGGGGGGCGATCACGATCGCATTGACGCAGGGTGTGGTCATCGCGACGTTGTTTTCCATCGTCGGCATCAAATATGCTCTGATGCTGGGAGTAGTAGCAGCGGTTCTCGATCTGATTCCCTATTTCGGCCTGATCATAACGATGGTTCTGGCGGCCATCGTTGCCATGTTCAGCGACCCGCCGGTGCTTCCCAAGGTGCTGTTTGCTCTCGGCTCCATCGAAGCTTTGCGCATCTTTGAAACGATGTATCTCTCGCCGCGCATTGTCGGAAGCAAGGTGGGTCTCCATCCGCTTCTTGTGATTTTTTCGATACTCGTCTTCTTTTACTTCCTCGGTTTTCCCGGCTTGGTGATCGCCGTCCCGACGACGGCTCTCATGATCGTTTTGGTGAAAGATTGGGAAGCCTCACGAAAGGGAGTACCTCCGGGACAGTATCATTCCTCATCCGAATAGTCTCCCATGGCCGGCACACTGTTCCTTGTCGCCACGCCGATCGGTAACTGGGAGGACATCACCCTCCGCGCTCTGCGGGTTTTGAACGAAGTCGATCTCATCGTCTTTGAGGAGAGGAAGGAAGGATCACGCCTCCTCCGTCACTATGGGATCGAAAAGCCCGTCGAGAGCCTGAACGAGCACAACGAAGCGGCTGCAACGCACGTGATCCTTGGCCGCCTGAAGGAAGGATCTTCCGTCGCTCTCATCTCTGATGCCGGAACGCCGGTATTCTCCGATCCGGGCCAGGTGCTGGTCAGGCGTGCTCTTGAACTTGGGATCAAAATCGTACCGGTTCCGGGCGCGTCGTCGCTGCTTGCAGCGTTGATCGTCTCGGGTTTTCCGCTGCGGGAATTCGTGTTTCGGGGATTTCTCTCGCCAAAAAAGGAACGAAGGATCTCAGATTTGCAGCAGTTGAAGCGCGAGCATCGCACGATTGTCCTCATGGATGCCCCGTATCGACTGGTGCAGCTCGTCCGGGATATCGCAGATGTGTTCGGCGCGACGAGGCGGATTTGTGTCGCGTTCGATCTGACGCTTCCTACCGAGCAGATTTTCCACGGTACTGCACCGGAACTCCACAAGCTGTTTGCGAAAGAAGAGCGGAAAGGGGAGTTTGTGGTGCTGCTTGAAGGGGCCGGGAAGTGAGGTAGGACGAAATTCATTTCGCCAGGAAGCCGTGGTGCCTCTCGAGCGAACTGAAGTTCGCTCAACGAGCTCTGTACATAGCAAGGGGCTGGCTCTGCAATGAGTCAGCCCCTTGGTCGTTTCATTCTGCAGGGTGAATTATGGGATGAGAACGGCCACGGCGATCACCGTAGTCCACAGCCCATTCTTGTCGCCTTCGGCGGACTGCGTCACGTTGAACGTACGGACGATCTTGCCCGACATTTTGAACATCTTCTCACGCTCGTCCCATGCGGTATTAGGGTCGAACTCGAGGCCGAGTGTCGATGCGAGCATCGTCGCGGCAAGATCCTCGGCGTATTCACCTGCGCGTTCGTCCGTCTCGCCAAACGGATGATGTTCCGAGAGGTACCCGTACACGGTGGTGTCAGCCGGCTGGGCCACGCCGATCGCCGAGGCCACGAGTCGGTTCGGCTCGTTCGTGGAATTCCGGGCCATCACGCAAAACGTGATCGCGCCCGGTTCAAGCAGCTTGAGCCCTTCTTCCTTTGTGATACGCTTGCAGTTGGGCGGATAGATACTCGAGACGGTGACGAGGTTGCACTTCTCGATTCCTGAGTCTCTCAGCGCGAGCTCGAAGGACTGCAAATAGTCCTTATGCCTTCCGACGCCTTTCGTGAAAAACATCTTGGTTGGTACGAACACTTCCTCATCTCCATCTAAAAGTGAATAGAATAGGACCCGCTTACGCGTGTACGATTTTAAGAAATCTTCTCTTGCCGACCTTCAAAATAAACTCTTTCATTGACGGCACAACGGCATTGAGGTCTGTGACACGGTCGCCATTGATCGAAACACCGCCTTGCTCGACGAGCCTGCGTGCCTCGCTCTTGGAAGAGGCGAGTTTAGCCAGCGCGATCAGCCCGACGATCGTCTGTTCATTCATGCCCGCATCCAGCCGGAATTCTTCAATTACATCGGGGACGTCCTTGTCGACAAAAATCCGGTCGAATTCAGCCTCCGCCTTTTCCGCCTCGGCGGCGTTATGGTACATTGTCACAAACGTGCGGGCGAGTTTCCGCTTGATATCACGGGGATTGGTGGCGGCGTCGCCAAGCTGGAGTTTGATCCCCGCCAGTTCTGCGTTTGAGACATCGCTCGCGAGCTCGAAATAGGTGTAGATCATCCCGTCCGGGATTCGAAGAGTCTTCCCGTATATCTCTCGAGGGGATTCACTGATGCCGATGTAGTTGTCGTACGATTTGCTCATCTTCTCGACTCCGTCCGTGCCCACAAGCAGAGGCATGGTCAGGATGACTTGCGGCTCGAGACCGTACTCACGCTGGATGTCGCGTCCAACCAGGAGATTGAATTTCTGGTCTGTTCCTCCAAGTTCGATATCCGCTTCGATCGCGACCGAATCCATCGCCTGTGCGAGAGGGTAAAGGAATTCATGGACGCTGATAGGCTCCCCGGCTTTGAAGCGCTGGGTAAATTCGTCGCGCTCGAGCATGCGAGCGACTGTATATTTGCTGGCGAGCACAATCACATCCGAGAAGTTCATTTTCGCCAGCCAGCCGGAGTTGTATTCCATTCGAACATGCTCCGGGGAAAGAATCTTCGTTGCTTGCTCGTAATACGATTGGCCATTCTTGCGGGTATCTTCAAGTGTGAGAGCCGGTCGGGTTTTGCTGCGGCCGGAAGGATCGCCGATCATGCCGGTGAAATCGCCGATGATGAGAATGGCCTGGTGGCCCAGGTCCTGGAACTGGCGAAGTTTTCGGAGCACAACCGAGTGACCGAGATGGAGGTCGGGCCTGCTGGGATCACAACCGAGCTTCACGCGGAGAGGCTTGTTGGTCTTGATGGACCGCTCGAGTTTCCGAACGAGGTCCTCTTCAGGAATGATCTCCGAAGCACCTCGTTTGATATGGTCCATCTGTTCGTGTATGGAAGGAAACAATTCCTTACTGCTTCTCCTCTCAGTGCGTGAAACGTTTGAGACGCTGCGCAATCTCACGCTTCGCGTCGCGTTGCTTGACGGCTTCGCGTTTGTCGAAACTCCTTTTCCCCTGAGCGATGCCGAGCTCGACCTTGGCGAAGGGTCCTTTGAAATAGATGCCGAGTGGAATGAGACTCAATCCTTTTTCCTGCACCCGGCTGAGCAATTTTCTGATCTCCCGCTTCGCCAAAAGCATTTTTCTGGGGCGGCGGGGATCATGATTCAAGTAACTGCCGTGTTCGTAGGGGCTGATGTGCATCCCGAACAACCACACTTCACCATCTTTTATATGAGCGTAGCTGTCCTGAAGGTTGGCATTGCCGGCGCGAAGGGACTTGACCTCCGTGCCCATGAGAACGAGCCCTGCCTCGAGCGAGTCGAGAATGAAATAATCGTGCCTCGCCTTGCGGTTGGATACAACAACTCGCTGTTCTTTCTCAGTCATCCCGCACGAAATTTTGTATGATAGTACGTTAAAAGTGAAAAAGAATCAAATGCATTCTGCCCCGGATGAGCTTCATTGCAGGCGCGACAGCGTGACGGAGATCAGTCTCCTCCTCGGATGCCCTGAAGTACGATTTGGAGTCGGTTGCCTTTATTTTCAGTTATGGCTATATTGAAGTGTCTTCAACGCTGACTTCTCGATCAATGCTCGCTTCCCCGGGGACAGCTGCTCCGCGAAAGTTCCGCTTCTAACCTCGAAAGGATGTTCATGGCTGAAAAACAGTTTGATCTGACCGTCATCGGTTCGGGCCCGGGCGGATATGTTGCCGCAATCAGGGCTGCACAGCTCGGTTTGAAGGTCGCCATCATCGAGCGTGACAAGCTGGGAGGTATTTGCCTCAATTGGGGCTGTATTCCCTCAAAGGCCCTGCTGAAGAGCGCTGAGCTCTACCAGTCGTTCAAGAAGGCTGACGAATTTGGTTTTTCTTACAAGGATCTTACGTTTGACTTCACGAAGATCATCAAACGCAGCCGCGACGTCGCAGATCGAATCTCGAAAGGCGTCGAATTCCTGATGAAGAAGAATAAGATTGAGGTGATCAGTGGCACCGGGAAGCTGACGGGGAAAAACACCGTAGAGGTGAGCAAAGACGGCAAGGTCGTCGACGTGGTGAAGACGAGATTTACAATCTTGGCAACCGGGGCCCGTCCGAGGTCGATTCCCGGTGTGACGATCGATAGAAAGAAGATCATCACCAGCACCGAGGCGATGACCCTCCCGCAAATTCCGAAGTCCCTCGTGGTGATCGGCGGTGGGGCGATTGGAGTCGAATTTGCGTACTTCTACAATGCATTTGGAGTGAAAGTCACGATCATCGAAATGCTGCCGTCTCTGCTCCCACGGGAAGACAAGGAGATAACGAAAACGCTCGAATCAAGCTTGAAGAAGCAGGGGGTAGAGATTCTCACAAGTGCGAAAGTCGACTCCGTGGTCGTGGGTAATGATGTGTCTCTGAAGGTTGCCACAAAGGAAGGGGCGCGGGATGTCGTCGGCGAACTGGCTCTGATGGCTGTGGGTGTCCAGGGGAACGTGGAGAACCTTGGGCTTGAAGGAGCAGGCATCAAAGCTGAAAAAGGAGCGATCATCGTCGATAAGTTTGGAAAGACGAATGTAGATGGAATCTATGCCATTGGTGACGTCTCCGGAGCGCCATGGCTTGCGCACGCGGCATCTCATCAGGGCATCGTGGCAGCGGAGCATTGTGCCGGGAAGGCGAAACATGGATTTGACCGGACAAATATCCCGAGCTGCACGTACTGCCAACCTCAGGTGGCTAGTGTCGGATTGACGGAGGAAGCAGCTGTCGCAGCGGGACACAAAGTAAAAGTAGGACGTTTCCCGTACCGCCCGCTCGGCAAGGCGATGGCGATCGGGGCCACCGAAGGGACAGTGAAGCTCGTATTTGATGAGAAGTATGGAGAATTGCTCGGTGCTCACATTGTCGGTGCCGACGCAACTGAACTCATCGCTGAAATGGTCCTCGCCCGGGCCCTCGAGTCGACCAACGAAGAGATCCAACGCACCATGCATGCCCATCCGACGCTCTCTGAAGCGATCATGGAAGCTGCCGGTGACGCGTTCGGACAGGCGATCCACCTTTAGATGAAGATCGAAGTATGCCATCTTGGTCGAACGCGCTATGCTGATGCCTGGGAATTGCAGCGTCGGCTGTTCGAGCTCAGTCTTCGGGGTGTGACTGGTGATCTGCTCCTCCTCACAGAGCACGAACCGGTTTACACACTGGGGAAGGGGGGCGACCAAAACCACCTTCTCGCTTCCGATGAGGAGTTGAGCCGAGACGGCACAGAAGTATTCCGAATCGATCGCGGCGGCGACATCACATACCACGGTCCGGGCCAGATCGTAGGCTATCCAATCCTCAACCTCCAGCGCCACACGCCCGATATCCACAAGTACTTGAGGGATCTCGAGGAGGTCATCATACGCGCGCTTGCCCGGTTTAACATCGAGGGTGCCAGGGAAGGCGGCTTGACCGGCGTCTGGGTGCACGGAGAGAAGATCGCTGCCCTCGGAGTGAAGGTAAGCAAGTGGATCACGATGCACGGATTCGCCCTCAACGTGAATACTGATCTTCAACGATTCGCACGGATCATTCCTTGCGGAATCTTTCATAAGGGAGTGACGTCGATGGAACAAATCCTCGGCCGAAACCTGCCGCTTGCGGACGTCGAAGGAATCCTGTCGGAATCTTTTTCGGAAGTTTTTGGTTGTACGCCTGTGACGATTACACCTGACGCTCTCATGGAACGTGTGAGATCGCACCACCAACTCACGTAGGAGCGCGTCCGGTGGTATCCCCCTCGCAAGGAGGAGAGAAAAACGCTATGCCGACTTTACAGGCTCATGAAAGTGTGAAAGAGTCCAGAGAGCTTCTGCTGCCAAAGGATGAACTTCTCCGCTCTTATCGGACAATGCTGGCTGCCCGGCGCGCCGATGAGAAGATCCTCATTCTGCTCAAGCAGGGGAAGTGCTTCTTCCACATTGGCGGTTCCGGACACGAAGCTGCGCAGGTCGCGGCTGCATCAGCATTGAAACCGGGCCACGATTGGGCGTTCCCTTACTATAGAGACATGGCTTTTGCGCTCCATATGGGGCATTCGCTTGAGGATATGTTTCTCATTTCGCTGCACAGGGCGGAAGATCCGGCTACGGGCGGGCGCCTTCCGCAGGGTCACTTTGGCAGGAAAGATCTCAGGATCCCGACGCAGTCGAGTCCGACCGGTACGCAGTACCTGCAGGCCGTGGGTGTCGCACTCGGAGCGCGCAAAGAGCGAACTGATGAGGTGGTATATGTCTCCTCCGGCGAGGGTGCAACCAGTGAAGGGGAGTTCTTCGAAGCGGTGAACTGGGCTGCACGCGAAGCACTGCCGGTGATCTTTTTCGTTCAGGACAACAAGTACGCAATCTCCGTCCCGGTCCACCATCAGACGGCCGGCGGCTCGGTCTATGAAGTCGTTGGCGGATTTAAAGGATTGGATCGTCACGATGCGGATGGATCGAATTTCGCGGAGATCTACAACGTCACCAAGAAGGCGGTCGATCGGGCACGATCAGGCGGCGGGCCCACGCTTATCCGCGCAAATGTTGTCCGGTTGCTGGCCCACTCCTCGTCCGACGATCAGTTGAAATATCGTTCCAAGGAAGAAGTCGAGCGTGATAAAGCGAGCGATCCGATTCCAAAAATGACCCGCTACCTGATCGAAGAAGGCGTCATCACCGATCGGGATGCGATCGATTTGCAGCAGGAAGTGAAGGAGGCGGTCGATGCTGCCGCTCTGTGGGCTGAGTCGCGTCCTCTTCCCGATGCGGGGACGGCTACCAATTATGTTTACGGAAGCTCGCACGCCCGGTCTCCGCGGGATTTTGTCGAGCCGCAACACACCGGAGCGAAGGTCGTTCTCGTCGATGCGATCAACCACGCATTGAAAGAAGAGATGGCTGCTAATCCAAGGATGCTGGTTTTTGGAGAGGATGTCGCCGACGGCAAAGGGGGTGTCTTCACTGCGACGAAGGGAATTTCGACGGCATTTGGAACAGCCCGCGCCTTCAACACGCCGCTTGCTGAGGCGAGCATCATCGGCGTCGCAACGGGACTTGCCCTAAAGGGATGGATGCCCGTGCCGGAAATCCAGTTCGCAGACTATATCTGGCCCGCGTTCATGCAGATTCGCGACGAGATTGCAATGTTCCGCTATCGGTCGAACGACACCTGGATGTGCCCCATGGTGATCCGCGTGCCGGTCGGCGGCTATATCCACGGCGGGCATTATCACAGTCAGTGCATCGAAGGACTCATGGCCCATGTCCCCGGGCTCCGGCTGGCGTTTCCTTCGAATGCGGCGGATGCGAAGGGCCTGCTGAAGGCGGCTCTTCATGGTGATGATCCTGTGATCTTCATGGAGCACAAGGGGCTCTACCGCCAGGCATATGCTTCTTCAGCCGAGCCGGACGCAAGCTACGTGCTTCCTTTCGGGATCGCGGGCGTGAAACGCGAGGGATCCGATATCACGGTGCTGACGTACGGTGCCCTCGTGCAGAAATCGTTGGAAGCGGCAAAAAAGATGGAAGACCGCGGTACCAAGATAGAGGTCATTGATCTCCGAACGATCAATCCGCTTGACCTGGACACGATCACCAAATCGGTCAAGAAAACCGGAAAGGCTCTCATTGCGCACGAGGACACGCTGACGGGCGGTTTCGGTGCAGAGATAGCCGCTCTGATTGCGCAACATTGCTTCGAATCGCTTGATGCCCCCGTCATGAGAGTCGCGGCATTGGATGCTCCGGTTCCTTACAGTCCGCCTCTCGAAAACGAGGTGCTCCCCAGCGAAGCAAAGATCCTTGCTGCACTTGAAGAACTTGCCGCTTACTAAAGAGGAGTTTCGTCATGCTCGTCGATGTCGTCATGCCGAAGATGGGTGAAAGCATCCAGGAAGGGAAAATCCTGCGATGGATGAAGAAGCCTGGCGACAAGGTTGAGCTGGATGAGACAATCCTCGAGATCAGCACAGACAAAGTTGACTCGGAAATTCCTTCACCGGCCGCTGGTTTCCTCTCGAAGATCGTTGTTCCGGAAGGAGAGACTGTCGAAGTGGGGACGATCATTGCGGCTATCGAGACAAGCGCGCAATCGCTCAGAATTGCTCCGCTTCCTCAACGCACTCCGGCAGCGGCTGAAAAGGGAGCCGAAGCCGCTCTCGCTCAACCGTCGGACACAAGCGAACGCGATGCGCTTCTTGAGAAATCTCCCCGGCGGGAAGGAAACCGGTTCTATTCTCCTCTTGTCAGAAGTATCGCAGGCAAGGAAGGTGTTTCGACCGGGGAACTGGAGAGGCTGGAAGGATCAGGGCTTGGCGGCCGGGTCACAAAGAAAGACCTCGAGGAGTACCTGAAGACACGCTCAGCGCGAACGAACGCGCCTGTCCCGTCCATTCAGCCTGCAGACCTCAAGGAGGTTCAAAGGAAGTATCCGGCTCCTGGATACGAGGTTGTCCAGATGGACAACCTGCAGCAAAAAATGGCAGAGCACATGGTCCGGAGCGTGCGCACCTCGCCGCATGTCGAAGCGATTTCTGAATGCGATTTCACGAAGGTTGCAGATTTTCGAGCCAGGCAAGCCGAACGCTTCGAACATCAGGAAGGTTTCAAACTCACGTTCATGCCATTCCTGGTCGAAGCCACGATCAGGGCGTTGAAGGCTTATCCGATCATCAATAGTTCGGTCGAAGGCGATAAGATTGTTCTGAAGAAATCGATTAACTTCGGGATCGCTGTCGCCGCGCCCACCGGGCTCATTGTCCCGGTGATCAAACAAGCCGACGAGAGGAGCTTTCTCGGCATCGCTCGTGCCATCCATGACCTTGCTGAGCGGACACGAGCCAAGCGGCTCCTCCCGGATGAAATCCAGGGGGGCACGTTCACGCTGACCAACTTTGGCGTCTTTGGTAACATCATCGGCACGCCGATCATCAATCAACCGCAAGTCGCTATTCTCGGAGTCGGTGCGATCAAGAAGCGTCCGGTGGTCCTGACGGATGTCGACGGCAATGACTCGATCGGCATTCGATCCATCGGATATCTGACGCTCGCTTTCGATCACAGAATCATCGACGGCGCTCTTGGAGGTCAGTTCCTTGCCAAGATCGTCGCGAATCTCGAACAGTACGATTTCTCAAGGGTATTCTAGCGTGGCCCATACAATCCAGGAAATTCCCGCAGATCAGGCTCAACCTCAGCGGCCGCGGCGGCCGGACTGGCTCAAGGCGAAGATTCCCGGCGGCGAAGGATACGCGCGGCTGAAATCCATCATCGACGCCAACCGGCTTCACACCGTGTGCGAAGAAGCGCGTTGTCCGAACATGGGAGAATGCTGGCACTCGGGAACTGCGACGTTCATGATTCTGGGAGATATTTGCACGAGGTCATGTGGATTCTGTGCTGTCAAAACTGGAAGGCCTGACTACGGTCTCGATTGGGACGAGCCGAGACGGGTTGTCGACGCGGTCAAGCTTATGGGTGTTCGACACGCGGTCGTGACATCGGTCAATCGTGACGAGCGAAAAGACGGCGGTGCCCCGATTTTCGCTGAAACGATCAGGCGCATCCATGACGAAGTCGCGGGCGTCACGGTGGAAGTGCTTATCCCGGATTTCAAAGGCAGCGAGGAAGCTCTGATGATGGTGCTCGAGGCGCGACCGGATATTCTGAACCATAATCTCGAGACTGTTCCCCGGCTCTATCGAACGGTCCGCATGCAGGCGAATTACCATCAATCGCTGGAGGTTCTTGAACGGTCCAAACGTTTCGGGTCTGTGACCAAAACAGGGCTGATGCTTGGACTCGGCGAACGTACGGAGGAAGTGATCGAGGTCTTGCAAGATGTCAGTCAGACTAAGTGTGACATCCTTACGCTCGGACAGTATCTCCAGCCGACAAAGGACCATCTTCCCGTTAACAGGTACGCCCATCCCGACGAATTCAAGATGTTGAAGGAAATCGGCCTTAGACTGGGATTTCGGCACGTAGAATCAGGACCGCTTGTTCGCAGTTCGTATCATGCGGCGGAACAGGTCTAGTACCGGCCTGCCGTGATCCCTGCGTTTCCTTCTCTTAATTCCGCACGTCCTCATGCGAGCCCCCATCTATCCCCCAGTTCCAAAAACACGTTGACTTTCCCAGCAAAGAACGCTATATTTAAAACTCAAAACTGATATCGAGTATTATCTGTCGATTTGGAGGTTAGAGTGGAGACGTCACCGAAGACCAGGTTTTTCAAGCAGGAAGAAGTAAACCAGAAGTGGTATCTGGTTGATGCAACCGGCAAGACGCTGGGGCGGGTAGCATCTCAGATTGCTCACATCATTCGCGGGAAGCACAAACCGACGTTCACGCCGAATGCTGATCTGGGCGACTACGTGGTCGTTATCAATGCCGAGAAAGTTGTCGTTACCGGCAAACGCCAGGAATTGAAAGAGTACTATCACAACACGCAATATCCCGGTGGTGCACGGTTTGAGTCAATCAAGGATATCTTGAAAAGAAAGCCCACCGCCGTCGTCGAGCACGCGGTAAAGGGAATGCTCCCGCACAATCGTCTCGGCCGGCAGATGTTCAAGAAGCTGAAAGTGTACACTGGCGAATCGCATCCTCACAGTGCACAAAGTCCTGAAGCGATTACCCTCTAACCGATACTAGTACGTAAGGATCTCAATGCCTTCTATCATCACTGTTGGACGCCGGAAGACCGCCGTTGCCCGCATCAAGCTTGTTGACGGTTCCGGTAAGGTTACGATCAATAACAAAGAACTGGAAAAGTACTTTCCGATCGAGGTGTTACGCGAACAGGTCCTGCAACCTTTCGAAGTGACGGCGACCAAAGGCCGTTACGACGTCCGTGTCCGCGTTGCGGGCGGAGGGCCGACAGGCCAGGCGGGGGCGATCAGGCTGGGCATCGCCCGGTCTCTCGTCAACCTCGACGAGGATCATCGCCAGAGCCTCAGAAATGCAGGCCTCATGACAAGGGATCCGCGCATGGTCGAGCGGAAAAAGTACGGGCAGAAGAAAGCCCGCAAACGGTTCCAGTTCTCCAAGCGTTAAGAGCTTTTTTATCCATCAAACATATTCTCCGATCTGAACGGGAGTGTCCGGCTGGTCAACGTTGACCATCAGGATTCCGGGATGAGATGACGAGAATAGAAGAACTAACTCAAAGGACCATCTATGCCTCGTGTAGAACTCGAAGCACTGCTCCAAGCCGGTGCCCACTTCGGGCACATCACCCGCCGCTGGAATCCCAAAATGAAGCCCTATATTTTTATGGAGCGGAATGGGATTCACATCATCGATCTCAAGAAAACTCAGGAAATGCTGGAGTCGGCCTGTAATTCTGTCGCGAATATAGTCGCGCAGGGCCGCAAACCGCTCTTCGTTGCCACGAAACAACAGGCGAAAGAGGTTGTACAAGAAGAAGCGAAACGGTGCGGCGCTTACCACGTGACCGATCGGTGGCTCGGCGGCATGTTGACGAACTTCACCACGATCCGCAAGAGCGTGAAGCGTTTGACGAACATTGAGAAGATGGAAAGTGACGGGACGTTCGAGAAGATCACGAAGAAGGAGCGGTTGTTCCTCGATCGTGAGCGTGAGAAGCTCAATAATGTGCTCTCCGGAGTCGTCGAAATGACACGGCTGCCCGGACTGGTCTATGTGGTAGATGTGAAGAAAGAAGCCATCGCAGTGAAGGAAGCCCGCCGGCTTGGTATCCCCGTTGTGGCCATTGTCGACACAAACTGCGATCCGGAGCTCGTTGATTTCGCGATCCCGGCGAACGATGATGCGTTGAAATCGGTCCAGTGTATCACCAAAGCGATCGCCGATGCCGTCGCAGAAGGGAGCCAGCGGTCCGTGGCCAAGCAGGCCGAAGAGGCAATGCTCCGTGGAGCGGAGAATAAGGAATCATCCGAGAAACCTCGTGTCGGCGATAAAGCCTAGTAAAGGAGGAAGTTCTGAGGTATGGCAGTAATTTCATCAGAGACGGTAAAACTACTGAGAGATAAGACGGGCGCGGGCATGATGGACTGCAAGCGCGCGCTTGAGGAATCAAACGGCGATATCGAACTCGCGACGGAGAATCTCCGGAAAAAGGGTGCGGCAGTTGCAGCAAAGAGGGCCGAACGTGAAGCGAACCAGGGTGTGGTCGAGGCTTATATTCATGCGGGCGGCCGCATTGGAGCCATGGTCGAGCTCAACTGCGAAACGGACTTCGTCGCAAAGACGCCGGAGTTCAAACAACTGGCGCATGACCTCGCGATGCAGATTGCGGCAATGAGCCCGCTCTTCGTCAGCAAAGAGGACGTCGATCAGCAGACCCTGCAAAAGGAAATCGAGATCTACAAGGCTCAAGCGGTCAATGAAGGCAAGCCCGCCGAAATAGCGGAGAAAATTGCCACGGGGCGGCTCGAAAAGTACTATCAGGAAGTCTGTCTCCTCGAGCAGAGCTTCATCAAAGATTCAGGAAAGACCATCAAGGACCTCCTGTCTGAGGCGACAGGAAAAGTCGGGGAGAAAATTGGCATCCGGCGATTCCATCGTTATCACTTAGGAGAAGCAACACACTAAACTGTTTCCAAAAATCCCGAAGCGATTCGGGATTTTTTTCGCCCCCAGGTGACCATGGAACAACTACGATACAAGCGGGTTCTCTTGAAACTCAGCGGCGAGTCGCTGATGGGCGACCGCGATTACGGCATTGATCCCAAAGTCCTGAACACGTTTTCCGGGGAAGTGAAGACAGTTCAGAAGCTCGGTGCGGAGGTCGGCATCGTCATCGGCGGCGGAAACATCTACCGCGGCGTTGACCAGTCGGAAGACGGCATCGACAAAGTGACGGGCGACCACATGGGCATGCTGGCGACCGTCATCAATGCTCTGGCGCTTCAGAATTCGCTCGAAAAACACGGTGTCTATACACGCTGCCAGACGGCAATCAACATGGAGAGGATCGCTGAGCCCTTTATCCGCCGGCGCGCCATCCGGCACCTTGAAAAAGGGAGAGTCGTCATCTTTGCAGCAGGGACAGGAAATCCGTATTTTACGACCGATACGGCTGCCGCTCTGCGCGCCATCGAGATTGAAGCGGAAGTCATTATCAAAGGCACAAGAGTAGACGGCGTTTACGACAGTGATCCTGAGAAGAACGCGAAGGCCATCCGTTTTCCGGAGATCACGTACCGTGACGTTCTGGAAAAAGACCTTCGGGTCATGGACCTGACGGCGATTACGCTTTGCAAGGAAAACAAGCTCCCGATCATCATTTTCAACATGAACACTCCGGGGAACCTGCGACGTGTGCTGCTTGGCGAACCGGTCGGTTCAAAAGTGTTTGCGGAGGCATAGCAGTCGGACATCTCAACTTGACTTCATCCTGATCACTAACGAAAGAAGGACTTCGTATGGTTAAGGACATCCTGAAGAATGCGGAAGACCGGATGAAGAAGGCGGTGGAAGTGGTTCGGGAAGAGCTGGTAAAAGTGCGGACCGGGAAAGCTACCACTGCGCTTCTGGATGGTATCAAGGTCGAATACTATGGAAGCATGGTTCCGCTGAGCCAGGTGGCGAACATCAGCACTCCGGACGTACACACCATCAGCGTGCAGGCATGGGAAAAGAACATGCTGGCAGTGATCGACAAGGCGATTCTCAACGCGAACCTCGGTTTGAATCCCGTGAATGACGGCAACATTTTGCGGGTTCCGATCCCCCCGCTGAACGAAGAGCGCCGCAGGGAGCTTGTCAAGCTCGTGAAGAAGTTCGGTGAAGAGGGAAAGATCGCCGTCAGAAATGTGCGGCGGGATGCGATTGAGCATCTGAAGAAATCGGAGAAGGCGGAACATTTTTCAGAAGACGAACGAAAACGCGGGGAACAGGAATCACAGAAACTGACGGACAGATACATCAAGGACATTGACAACCTTCTCGCGGCCAAGGAAAAGGAAATCATGGAGGTATAGCCTTCCTGAGTCTTGCGACTTCAAAGAATCCCGGCGATGAACCGGGATTTTTTGCTTCTGGAAACAGAATTACGTATTCTCACCTGTTCTTCTTCCGAAGAAATCGCGTGTCGGAGACCATTATCGTGAAGACGAGTGCCACAATTCAATCTGGAGGAATTCCATGAAGAGAATGATCCTGGGTCTTGCTCTCATTGCGGCCGCAATCGGTTCTGCACCGGCACAAACGACACCGTGGCTGCAGTGGACGTTTCTGCCTGAGAGCGTCATGAATGAAATCATCGGAGAATCATCCGGCGAGAATGCCTGGAATATGATCATGGAGACAGGGGGCTACGACAAGAACAGGCCCGCAGCCGAGTATGAATCGATGTTCTACGAGACAAAGTACTTTTTCGAGCGACTGAAGGAGTATGGACTGGCAGGATCCGAGTTGGTAAAATTCCCGGGCGGCGAGACGTGGGATGGTGTCGAGGGTGAGTTGTGGGAAGTCGAGCCGATGAAGCAGAAGCTCGCATCGTATCGCGATATGGCTGCCATGCTGCTGCAAGGGAGTACGTCAGCCGACGTGACCGCGGAGTTGGTGTGGGTCGGTTATGGACGAAGAAAAGAAGATTTTGCCGGCAAGGATGTGAAGGGAAAGATCGTCGTGACAGAGGGTTCTGCCTCCTCCGTGCATCAGATCGCCTGCTTGGATTCGGGAGCCGTCGGTGTCATTTCCATGAATTCTCCCCGGCCTCTGTTCGACCCGATTCAGCTACCATTTGGCGGCATCCGGGGAGATCAGGCCAGAAACCTTCCTGCGAAGTTTGCGTTTCAAATCCCGCCGCGTGATGGGGAGTTTCTGAAGAAACGGCTTCTTGCCGGCGTGAGGATTACGGTCCATGCCAAGGTTGTGACCGAGACACGGAAATATGAGCTGCAGGATTTGACCTGCTTCATCCCGGGAACAGATCCGAATGCAGGAGAGGTGATCTTTTCCGCTCACCTTCATGAAGGATATGTGAAACAGGGCGGCAACGATGATATCTCCGGCTGCGCTTCCATCATGGAAGTCGCACGGACGTTGAATACCCTGATCAAGGAAGGCCGGATTCCGCCTCCGAAGCGCACGATCAGATTTCTCTGGGGTCCGGAATTCTCCGGAACTATCCCATGGGTCAAGGCGAACAAAGAGCTCATGAAGAAGACGCTCTGCAACATCAATATGGACATGGTAGGCGAGTGGCTCAGCAAGAACAAATCATACATGTGCCTGATTCGCACCAGCTACGGAAATCCGCACTACGTAAACGACGTCGTGGAGAACTACTTCCGGTTCGTCGGGGAGGGTAATCAGGAGCAGCTGCAAAACCGCTCCAATTTCTTCCCGGTGACGCATCGCATGGTGGCGCCGACGGGGGCGGACGAGCCCTTCTATTACAGCATCCAGACTCATTACGGCGCTTCCGATCACGAGGTGTTCAACGATTGGGGGGTTCAGGTCCCGGGCATCATGATGATCGCTTGGCCCGATCAGTGGTACCACACCTCTGGCGACCACGTCGACAAATCCGACCCAACGCAGTTGAAGCGAGTGGTCGTGATTGGTGCGGCAAGCGCCTATACGATTGCCAATGCCGATGACGAGATGGCGATCAGGATCACCGGTGAGATCATGAGTAATGCGACGCGCAGGTTGGCACATCAGACGGTCCGGGGATTGGAAGAGCTGAACGCCGCGACGAAGGAGAATTTCAGTACTGCCTACCGCATGGCGCGTGTCTATGTAGAAACTGCTCTTCAGAACGAGAAAAACACTCTCGAAACTGTGGCGCAGCTTGCCGTCGAAAAGAAGAAGGTGAACGAGTATATCGCCGCGACGAAGAAATCGGTGGATCAGATTGCGAAAACCGAGCTCGATGTGCTCGAACGTCATATGAAAGCAACGGCAGACCGCCTGAAGACGGAGCCGGCCTCCATCCAGCTGAGCGATCTGGAGAAGAAGGCGTCGAAGATGATCCCGAAGCCGACGGAGAAGGTGAAGGCGAACGGCTACGGAGGTTATCGTGAGTTTCTGCCTCAGCCTCAGCCCGGTGCTCAGCGCAGGGAATTCCCGAGGTATGATCGCGGTGAGATGCAGCTTCTGATCAACGGAAAGAACAGCGTGCTGGATATCAAGAACATGCTCGATGTGCAGAGTGAGCGGCGGGCAGATTTGCAGGAGATCATGAATTATGTGGAAACGCTCAAAACCGCGGGGCTTGTTGTCTTGAATTAGCCGCCTCGAAGGCTGGCAACCTTCCGAAGGTTGCTCGGTGATTTGGCCGATTCCCGAAATCTCAATGAGTGTACTCTGCGGGATTTCGGGAATCTACATGGTGCTAGTGAGCCTCCAGCCAGTTTTTTCCGACCCCGATGTCCACCTCCAGAGGCACATCCAGTTTCATCGATTGTTGCATGTGCTTCGTCACCAGGGCCCGCATCTCTTTCTCTTCATTCTTCTTGATTTCGAATACCAGCTCGTCGTGTACCTGGAGAAGCATCCGGGATTCAAGTCCCGCCTTTGAAAGCGCTCCGTGGATGTGAATCATTGCAAGCTTGATCATGTCCGCCGCCGTCCCCTGAATAGGCATGTTGATCGCCTGCCGTTCGGCATTCTGACGTATATTCTGATTTCTGTCGTTAATATCCGAGAGATACCGCCGGCGTCCCAAGAGCGTCGACACGTAACCATTGGATCGTGCTGAACTTATCGTGTCGTTGATATACTGCCTGACCTTCGGGAAGCGCTCGAAGTACTTCGCAATGATCTCTTTCGCTTCGCCCTGCGATATCTCGAGACGGTTCGAGAGTCCGAAGGGTCCGATTCCATACATAATACCGAAATTCACTTCCTTTGCTTTTCTCCGCATATCCTTTGTTACGTCGCCCGGCTCCACTCCAAACACCTTTGCGGCCGTCGTCGTGTGGATGTCTTCCTTGTTGCGGAAAGCCTCGCTGAGTGCTTCGTCCCCCGAAATGTGCGCCATGACGCGAAGCTCAATCTGCGAGTAATCTGCCGACATGATGAGGAACCCTTTCGCGCCCGGCACAAACGCCTTCCTGATGGAACGGCCGATTTCAGTCCGAATAGGAATGTTCTGCAGGTTGGGATCACTGCTCGACAGCCGGCCCGTCGCCGCGACGGTCTGATTGAAGGAAGTATGAACTCGGCCTGTTCGTTTGTTGATCAGCTCAGGCAGCGCATCGATGTAGGTTGATTTGAGTTTAGAGAACTGACGATATTCAAGGAGTTTGTCGACGATGGGGTGCTGGTGTCTCAGCGACTCAAGGACCCCGACATCTGTGGAAAATCCGGTCTTGGTTTTCTTCTGTGTTGGCAAGCCCAACTTGTTGAAAAGGATGTCGCCAAGTTGCTGTGTGGAGTTGATGTTGAACTCGCTTCCCGCCATCGCATGAATATCTGTGATGAGGGATTTGAGCAGTTTTGCGATATCCACCGACATTGTTTTCAGGTACTCGACGTCGATGGCAATACCCTCCTTCTCCATTCCCGCCAGCACGGGGATAAGCCGAAACTCAAGGTCCTCACCGAGATTCAGCATGCCCTCTTTTGCCAGGCGAGACTTCAGCAGCTCGAAGAGGCGGAATGTGATGTCCGCGTCTTCGCATGAGTAGTCGCTGAGGGCCTGCAGCGCCACCTCCCGGATCGGCTTGTGCTCCTTTCCCGTGCCCGTCAGCTCATCAAATGACACTTTCTTGAACTGAAGATGTTCTTTTGCAAGCGCGTCAAGATTATGCCGGCCGTCTGCGCGCAGAAGGTAGGACGCAATCATCGTATCGAATGTCACACCCTCAGTCCACACGTCGAACTGCGACAGGACGAGAGCGTCGTATTTGATGTTGTGTCCGATTTTCTCAATTCGAGCATTCTCCATTATTGGCTTAAGGGCAGAGAGAGTCTCTGAAAGAGTGAGGCCCTGTTCGTTCTCAGGTGATTTCGACTTCCCGAAGAGGTCTGATTGCGGAGCGGATTCTGACGCCCGCACTGCAACAAAGAAGGCTTCACGCGGTTCGAGAGAAAATGAGATCCCCACCAGCTCCGCATTGAGAGAATCGGTGGAGGTCGTCTCTGTATCGAATACAAACCGATCTGCCTTCTTCAGCCGCGCGCACAGTTGCTTGAGCCCTTGCTGGTCGGTTATGAGTGTATAGCTATGTTTGTCATGATGTACATCCGTGAGGTCCGCCTCGACCTCGGGCACCGGCTCGGGAGGCTCGGGCTGGCGGGCTTTGGGAGCAGAAATCTTCGGAATGTGCTGGATCAGCGAACGGAAATCGAGCTCACCGAACAGAGTCTTCAGGCGCTGGAAATCGGGGTCCGCGGCTTTCAGGGAATGGAAATCGATACTGAGGGGGACCTTGATATCGATGGTAACCAGTTCCTTCGAGAGAAACGCGAGATCTTTGTTCGTCTCAAGTTTCTGACGAAGACCTTTCTGCTCGATGGCGGTGATATGTTTGTAGAGGTTTTCGATTGAACCGTACTTCTGAATGAGGGGAATGGCCGTCTTCTCGCCGACGCCGGGAACGCCGGGGACGTTATCGGACGAGTCTCCAATGAGGCCAAGGACTTCAATAACCTTCTCCGGCGGGACACCGAATTTCCGTTCGACTGCCTCGATATCCACGATCTCAACATCCGTTCCCTGGCGGCCGGGTTTGTACATTTTCGTTTTGTTCGTCACCAACTGCATGAAGTCCTTGTCCGCGGTGACGAGGAATGAGAGCACTCCCGCCCGCTCCGCATTCTTGGCCAGCGTGCCGATGACATCGTCAGCCTCGTAACCGTCCATCTCCACGATGGGGATCCGGTATGCTGTCACAACCTCCTTGATGACCGCCAGCTGCGAGAACAAATCATCGGGCATTTTCTGCCGTGTAGCCTTGTACTCTTTGTAGGCTTTATGTCTGAAGGTCGGCGCCGCAGTATCGAACACAACCGCGATATGGTCGGGGGACTCTTGCGACAGGATGCGGTTAAGAAACGTCACGAAGCCGTAGACAGCGCTCGTATTCTCTCCCCTGGCATTCATCAACGGGCGCTGAATGAACGCGTAATAGGAGCGGTACGCAATGGCGTTGCCGTCAATCAAAAAAAGTCGTTCAGGTTTACTCATAGATGAGGTTGATGCTCCTATCGCGGGAACGACGTATCCTGGAGGATTGTGACTAATCGGATGTGAGATTCTGACACGAAGGTAAGGTTGATTTATGCCGGAGGCAAGAGAGTTCTGCCCGCTAGTCTATTCCGGAACTGTCTTCTGTCGGCAGAACAATCGGCGATTCAGCGGCAGCTGCTCCCGTCTCCTCGAGATCGACGAAGATGGTTTTCACGAAGAACAACGAGATGGCGAGAAGAATTCCGGTCATATAGAAGTTCTCACGCAGGCCAAACGCGGAGGCGATATATCCGCCTGCCGTCGGTCCTATGATGGCGGCGAGAACATGCGAGCTCGATGCGATTCCCATGATCCCGCCCCGGCGGGAGGGGAGAGAGGTTTTGCTGACGTAGGAATAGAGGGCCGGAAGCATGCCGCCCATGCAGAAGCCCTGCAGTGCGCGCAGAAACAGCAGCTGATATGCTTGAGTCACAAATCCCTGGGCCGCACAGGCGACCGCCGCTCCGCTGATCGCTATGGAGATATTTCTCTTGTAGCTCTGTCCGTCGTTTCTTTTTCCCCACCACGGAGACGAAATGACCATAAAGACACCGGTCATCGAGAAAATGGCGCCAGCCAGTGTGGCCAGATTCGGATTCGAAGGGTCAAGGTGTTCGATGTAGAGTGCGAAGATGGGTTGAATGAGGAGGATCGCCATCTGTGAAAGCAGGATGATGATGAGCGCACCCCGGATGGGAGTAGAAGAAAAGGCATATCGGAAATTACTTGTGAAGGTGTACTGCGGGTTGCTTGTCTCATGTTCGGATGGCGGCTCCTGCACGTACCGCACCACGAGGATGCCGGCTATCGTGCACAATGCTGCCACGACGAAAAAGATCGGGCGAAAGCCGATAATGTCGGCGAGGGACCCTCCGACGAGCGGCCCAATGACACCGCCGCTCGCAGAAGCGGTTTGCAGGAGCCCAAGCGCATAGCCCGCGTGCTGGCGCGGTGTGGAAGATGAGACGAGCGAGAGCGCTGCCGCGATGAAACCGCTGATTGCACCTTGCACGAGTCTGAAGAAGAGCAACATCTCAACGCTCTGAGAAAACCCGATGAGCGCCTGCGAGATACCCAACCCAAAGATCGCGCGAATCACCATCAGCCGTTTGCCGTACTTGTCGCCGAGGAATCCCCATACAGGGGTCAGGAAGAGGGAGATGAAGAACGGCCCGGCGAAGACATATCCGCTCCAGCGCGCAAGGTCATCCGGAGCGGTGACGCCCAGCGACTGGATATAGAAGGGAAGAAAGGGGACGACGAGGCTCATGCCCATCATCGCGATGAACTGAGCTGCCCAGATGATATAGAGTGTACGCCGCCAGGGCTCGAGAGTTTTGAATTTCATGAATCCGGTGGGTGCCGATAAAATGCTCCTCCAATATAGTGAATGAAGTCGTGAAACGGAATCGGTTGTCTTGGTTTTCTGTCAATCGCGTTGTACATTGCAATCCCTCATGAAGAAAACCAACGTCTACCTCCTCCTCGTGCTTCAGCAGCTGATCGCCGGTGGCACGCACATCGTTGCCAAGGCGGTAGTCCGGGATGTCGATGCCGGAACGGTGACGTTCATCAGGACCATCGTGGCCGCGGCAGGCTTGGTTGCAATTGTGCGCATGCGGTCGGGGCCGCTGCGCATCGAGCGTCGGGATTGGTGGAAGTTGTCGCTTCTGGGCTTTCTTGGCGTTGCTCTCAACCAGTATTTGTACCTCTATGGATTGCGGTTTTCCACTGCAGCGAATGGTGCTCTGCTCTATGCCGCGACGCCGGTCTTCGTCCTGGTCTCAGCGCGCGTTATTTCGGGCGACCGGATAACTCAACGAAAAACATTCGGAATCCTGCTGGCGTTCGTTGGAATTGCGATTGTCATCTTCGAACGAGGCGTAGATTTCTCATCCGGATACCTGTTCGGCAACGCCCTCATCCTGGTCGCAGTTGTCGCGTGGACCCTTTTCACGGTTCTCGGAAAAGACATGATTTTGAAGTATGGAGCCCTCAGAACAACTTCAGCGATGATGCTCACCGGCGCGGTGATGTTCCTGCCGGTCGGAATCCCGAGCGCACTTCATTACCCCTTCCACCAACTCACCCTCCTGCACTGGGCCGGTATTCTCTATCTGGCGATCGGAACTTCTATCCTGGGATATTTCCTCTGGTACCATGCGCTGAGCCGCATTGAGACAAGCAAAGTTGCCGTTTTCACGAACGCACAGCCCGTATTTGCCACCATCCTTTCGGTCATTTTCCTCGATTTCTCCATCACGGCGGCCTTTGTGATGGGGAGCATACTCACCATCATTGCGATCTCCATCACACAAACTTCATAACGATTGCCGTAGCGTTACACGGAGATGCCCGTGGCGTGTCTGCTTTTTGTAGATGCAAAGGGGTATCATCTGAAGTAGAATGACTAGCCACAACGTGGGGGGGAAGCCATGGACGCAATGATGCTGTTCCTGGTTTACGTATCTCTCGCAGTTGTCCTGGCGCTTTGGAGTAGAAAGAGGGGGCACGGGTTCTGGCTGGGGTTTTGGTATTCGGTCGTGTTGACGCCCGCTATCGGGCTGCTCACGATCGCTCTCACTCAGCAGGTCGTATTCGTCGACACGGGGAACGGGATCAAGCGATCCTGTCCGCATTGCTTCAATCTGACGGCGCCGAATGTAACGTTCTGCGATTCTTGCGGACGTCACATCGCTCGTCAGACCGTCAAGCAGTTTCTGCAGTTAGCTGAACTGTTTGTCGGACTCGTGATGACGGTCCTGCTCGTGAGAGTTGTTATCTAGCCATCTTTCTGTTCTCGGGGGAATAGCCGACCCGTGGGGGGAGGTGAGTTCCAGGATAGAGGGGAAAAAGCCCGCCGATAGTTCATCGGCGGGCTTTTTGTTTTCGGATTGCTTATTCTCACGTTTTTCAATATCTTTTGCTGTCGTTTCAGCACACGGAGAAGTGGCTGAAGGCACAGGTTTGACCCGCAACTATTAGAAACAAATAGAACGGGGTTCTCGATTTGACATTTCTCGCCGCACGACGCCTGGAGAGGTGGCCGAGTGGCTGAAGGCACAGGTTTGCTAAACCTGCATAGGGGGTCAACCTCTATCGAGGGTTCGAATCCCTCCCTCTCCGCGAATCCCAGTCGTGAGGCGAGAGTCAAATCGGAACTAAACATGCATAGGGGGTCAACTCTATCGAGGTTTCCCCACCCGACCGCACCTTCGGGCTATAAGTTAGGTCGTGCGGGCGGGGAATCCTTCCCTCTCCGGACTTAGAAAATGTAGTACACGCCAGGTGTGGAACCTCACGTCGCTTGGCGTTTTTCGTTTCGTACAAGGCGGATCTTTCGGAAACTCTGGAGAGCTGGCAGTCCCTCGACTCCGGTCGATAGAAATATCGACCTTCGCTCAGGGCAATGCGCAGATTTGACTGACCTTTGGAGAGCTGGCAGAACGGTCCTTCGACTCGTCCGCCAAAAGAGCGGACTCGCTCAGGACGCTTCACAAAATTGGAATACACTGGGAGAGCTGGCAGAACGGCTATTGCACCGGTCTTGAAAACCGGCGTCCGCAAGGACTTGGGGGTTCGAATCCCTCGCTCTCCGCAAGATTTTATCCCCAGGTCCGAACATTGTGTCGATCGACTCCGTGGTTTGATTTTTCTGTCAGTAATCCGCACGAATGATGCCGCGTCTCAGGTCGGTGTTCCTCGCTGTCTTCCTTCTTGCCTTGTTCGCACACCCTAACCTCGTCGCCCAAGAGAAGAAGTACTATTTCTACAAGCCCGCACAAACGCGCGGTTCGGACGCACAATTCTCACCCCTCACGTTGTTCATCAACGGCTCTTTCGACGCCCTGCGTCTCAGCCCCGACGCCGGACGTGATCTCACCTCCTTCAAATGGAAAACCGATTTCCACAACGTGTGGGAGAACCTCGCCAGCCCGATCGGGAATATTCGTGCCTACGGATGGGAGAATTTCCGGCGACAGGAACTTCTCAATCTGAGCCTCGATGTTGAGGAGCTGCAATTTCTCCCGAACTTCGCCGATCACGTTGTGGGTTACGGAATGCAGTACGTGAAAATCACGGAATGGTACGATGCTCATGGCTATTCATCTCCAATTCTGTGGGGGGCCGGCACGTCGCTTCTGTACCAATTCATGAACGAAATGGTACAGAATGGCGGGGCCAGGTATGTGAATGTCGATTGCATCGCGGATGTCTACATTTTCAATACATTGGGATTCGTGCTGTTCGGTTTTGACGGTGTGAAACGGTTCTTTTCGGAGACCGTGCAACTGAATGATTGGTCTCTTCAGCCGCTCTACATTCTTCGAAATCACCACCTGGAGAACGCAGGTCAGGAGTTCGTGGTTCGGTACCCGCTTCCGTTCGATGAGAGGTATGCTCCGTTCCTCTGCTGGGGCGTGAATTCGGTGGCTGGACTAAGCTACCGCTACGATGACGAGAACAGCATTTCGGTTGGATTTGGCAACTCAGTTGCGGGTATGACTCAGAAGGAGAGAGGAGAGTTTCTCAGTGCGACGCCAAACCTCGAGCCTGCGGCTGGTCTGTTTTGGGACGACAAGGGCTCATTGCTGGCGGGGCTCATCGCCCGCGGCCGGTCAAGTTACAATGTTCAACTCAATGTTTATCCCGGACTCGTCACATTATGCGGCATTCGTCCAGGGTGCTATCTGAGTTTCGGAGGACGAGAAAAGCTCGTTTTCGGCATAACATTCATGTCCCTTCCCGTCTCGCCCGGATTCAAGCGCTGAGGATCAGGATGCCGATGCCCAGCCTACTCCGGTAGTCATCGTGGACTTATCCCGCCGATTTCTGAACTCTTCTGTTGATGATATCACCTATTTGCGCGATCTTCCTGCAGGGAGGCAACCGGGAACTCGTAGCTCGGCGAGAACCCGCATCCCCATTTAACCACATATGAAGACGCCTCACGTGCTGAAGAAGGCAGTAAAGAACGCGGTCAAAGCAGTCAAACTCGAGCGGATGCTGTTCTTCCCCGATATTCTCATCACCCACCATTGCACACAGCGGTGCCTGCAATGCTCCATTCCCTTGAACGCATCACCGACGAAGCCGTTCATGAAGTTTGAGCATTTCAAGACGATCGTCGACCGCCTGGATGACCATGGAACGCAAGGGTTTGTGATTTCGGGCGGCGAGCCGATGCTTCATCCCGAGCTGCCCGAATTTATTCACTATGCTGCAAGCAAGAATTTTGCTCGCGTACATCTCCTCTCGACGCTCTACGGGCCGGACCGACTCATCGAAAGGGCAGTCGGGGCGGTGATTGATGCCGGTATCTCGCTCTCGATCTCATTTGACGGATTGGGAGAGGTCGGAGATACGGTGAGGGGCGCCCGCGATGTCGCCGAACGCGTGAAGAAAAGCATAGAGTACGTCGAATCCGAAATGAAGCGAAGGGGGAAGCGAATCCATACAGGTGTCGGCGTGGTGCTCTCCCAACTCAACATCCATCAGACAAAAGATCTCCTTGAGTTCCTCGAACAGGTAGGATGGCTCACAGAGGTGGATGTGTACCGTTGGCAGTCGCAAAGCCAGATAGAGAACGACTCGATGAAGTTCCGTGACACGAAAGAGCTCCGTGAGGCGCTCGGGCTGGTGAAGAAGTCTCCCGTCGTGCTCACCCCCCCCTGGCTCCTGGACCTGATCGCTGAGTTTCTAGATGGCAACGCCGAGAAGTGGTGCCCCTACATTGAAATGCCGACATTTGCCACAAAAGTGTTCATCCACCCCGACGGATCGGTGAAGACCTGCATGGGAGGCGTGTTCGGAAATCTGTTGGAACAGACGCCTGAAGAGCTCTTCATCACAAAAGTGTGGGACCATCAAATGGCCGAGAAACATGCATGTGGCGGCTGTGTCAATACCTGTTTCACACGAGGCAAGGTCGTCTATCCAACCACCATGAAAGAAGTTCGCGCCAACTGGAAGCAGATCTGGAATCGCTAGATCGGCTGCTTGCCTTCTTCCGTTGTTGTGTCTAGTGTTCACCTTCGTTGCCTCTTGTGTTTCTGCAGAATCCTCAATCGCCTTGACGACGGACAGATCTTGAAGTCCGCTGATGCGTATCGGACTGGGGTTCGCACCTCTTTCGACCCGCGACATCGATTTGATCATCAATCCTGTCCACCTAAAGCGCCATTCTCACTTCATATATCATCCTCTTGACGACATACTTGATCCGAATTTCATTTGGAACAGGTCCGGATCGGATGCAGTACCTCTAGGTCGACCGGCGAGTCACGACTTCAGTGCGAACATTCCAAGGGTCACATCGGTAGCTCTTGTCCTTCCGTGACCACTCTTGTTGCGATTTTCCTCTTTCCCCCTCGCCGTTTTTTGCGCAGGGACTTTCTTTCATCATGAAGCTGATGTCTGAGTGCTGATGCCTCGAATTACGGATCCGGCTGCCGTCTACAGGGGCGATCAGCGACGTTGGACCCACGCAACCTCGAGGCTCAAAAAGGGAACAAATTAAAGAGCGGAAACCGGACGGTAGGTCAACCGGGCCGACAGCCGGAAGGATGCTGATTTCACTAATGGAAGGAACCGTTCATCGGGTGGCCGTGTTCAATTGTCATTAATGAGATGGCTTAACAATTCCTTCCCAGTTGGAAGTTTCGCCGATCCCTCACCGTTTCTTCGAACAAACAGACTCCAGTTGTCGTTCAGCAAGGAGAACCACGCTATGAGTTGTAGAATCCGGACTTCAGCTGCCCTCAAAGTCCTTTCTCTTCTTTCTCTCCTGTTTCCTCTCACACTTTTCTCTCAGACAAAACTCGCATCAACATCTGAACTCGCGCTTCGTGCCGAGATTGTTGCAGTCGGAAAGGTGGCCTCGCTGATTTCCGAATGGAACGAAAACCGGAGCATGATCCGGACTCGCGTCACGCTCTCCGTCGATCAATTCGTAAAGGGGGGACATGGGTCGCCGACGCTGACCCTCTATGTCCCCGGCGGAGAAGTGGGTGCTGTGGGTGAAGTGTACAGTGACATGCCGACATTCCGACCGGACGAAGAGGTTGTGGTCTTCGCTGAGCGGGACGTGGAGAATCGTTACCGCGTTTCTGGCGGGCCGCAGGGTAAACTCACGGTCCTCCGCGACAAGACCACCGGCGTGCCGATGGTAGCGCCAGGACAAACCCTCGAGATGCTGACAAGCGAAGTCAAACAAGCGGTCGACGTCAAGATCGACAAGCGATAATCTCCATCCTTTCCAGGTTTCCCTGTTTCCGGCCTCTCCGCAGGTGAGCGAGACGACCAGATCAATTCCATTGATCCATCCATTGTCACGAGGAGTTTTGATGACCAAGGCAACGATTCTTTTTGTGATCCTCATCTGCTGCACTGTTTCCATTGGCTTCGGTCAGTCGACGTACAGCGTCACGAATACGTCGGATTCGGGACCGGGCTCATTCCGACAGGCGATCCTGGATGCAAATGGCCTGCCCGACATGAGTGTCATCACTTTTGCCATACCCGGTGCGGGAGTACACACCATCGCGTTGAGCTCGGTTCTCCCTGTCATCACTGAGCCGGTCAAGATCGACGGCTGGAGTCAGGGGGGAGTCGGTTACATGGCGACGCCTCTCGTTGAACTGGATGGAACTGCAGCCACTGTCGGTATCGGGCTCAACATCCAGGCGCCCGATGTGACAGTCAGAGGCCTGGCCATCATGAATTTTCCTCAGCTCACGAGCGGTGGAAACGGGATAGGCATCGGCATTTTCGGAGCGAGTTCAAGGAATGTTTGGATCTATGGAAATCACATAGGCGTTGACGGTTCCGGAACACTCGACAAAGGGAACGGTCAGATTGGCATCTGGATTGCATCTCCTGCGAGTCAAAACCTGATCGGCACCAACAGCGATGATATCAATGACGCCGCAGAGCGAAACATCATATCGTCAAATCACACGCCGGGCGGTTGGGGAATCCTTGTGGCTTCGGACAGCAATATCGTGGCGGGCAACTATGTCGGTTGTGACATCTCGGGTGTTCTTCGGCTTCCAAATGGTCACAGTGGAGTTCTCATACAGGGCGGATCGGCGAACCTCATTGGAGGGCCTACACCTGCAGCGCGCAATCTCATTTCTGGTAACGCGCAAAACGGCGTTTTGATCCAGGGCGCTTCCACGAAAGCCAATTTGGTCCAGGGGAATTACATTGGCCTTAACTTGGCAGGCACTGATTCGGTGGCAAACGGATTTGGCGGTGTGAACATCTTCACCGATTCGAACATGGTGCTGGGGAACGTCATCGCAGGAAACAGGCGTGCAGGAGTGATTATCCAGACAACTGCGGCAACCGGAAATATAGTGCAGGGGAATTTCCTTGGTACGGACGCGTCGGGAACACAGCCGCTGGCAAACAGTGCGGGTATCAACATATTCAATGCTTCGGGCAATCTGCTCGGGGGAACCTCTCCAGCCGAGCGAAATCTCGTCTCGGGAAATCGGATTGACGGGATCATCCTTCAAGGTGCTGGTTCCACGGGTAATGTCATTCAAGGCAATTACGTAGGGACGGATGTTACCGGCACGCTTCCGCTCCCTAACCGCAATAATGGGATAACTTTGGGAAGTCTGACCAAGGGCACTCTCGTTGGCGGCACGACGCCAGGAGCGCGTAATGTGATTTCGGGCAACAACTTCATCGCTCAGGGCTGGGGCTTGCTCATCCAGTCGAGCGACAGCAATCTGGTTCAGGGCAACTTCATCGGGACCGATGTTACCGGTACAATGGCAATACCGAACGGGGTGGGATTGATAGTCTACGCGGCTGGAGTGAACAACGTCATAGGAGGGACTTCGCCAGCTGAAAGGAACGTCGTTTCGGGCAATAACGGATTCGCATTTTCATACGTACCTGGTAATGGCGTCGTATTGATGGGTGCAGGTGCCTCCGGGAACGTGGTGTCGGGGAATTTCATCGGAACTGATGTCACCGGGCTCTTGGCGCTGCCGAACACCAACGGGGGTGTGGGCATCGGGAACAACGCACATGACAATATCATTGGCGGATCCACGTCAGGATCGCGCAATATCATCTCGGGGAATGGGAGTGCAGGTGTCGCGGTCAAAGGTTCCTCTGCTTCAGCCAACAAAGTGTTCGGTAATTTCATTGGCACAACCGCCGGCGGAGACGCTCCCGTCGGCAATGGGATCGGTGTTAGCGTCGACAGCGCTTCGAACACGGCAATCGGATCATCGACTGTCGGCACAGGCAACCTGATCTCCGGAAACGCTCTCTCCGGTATTTATGTCACGGGAAACGGAATGACTATCCAGGGGAATCTCATCGGAACGGACATCGCTGGGACGTCGGCCATCCCGAACGGCTTAAGCGGAGGGGGATATTGGCCGGCCATCTATGTCAACAGCCCTTCATCCAACACGCTTATTGGCGGATCCTCTTCATCAGCCCGAAATGTGATTTCGGGAAACAACGGGGATGGTATCAGTATCTGGAATTCGAATACGATTGGAGTCTCCGTCCGCGGCAACTACATCGGCGTGAAACTGGACGGGACGAGTCCGCTCGGCAATACTGTACCCTCGGGTGTGCTCTATTTTGGAGCAGGGGTCTCGGTGAGAAACTACTCAAGTGAGATCACGGTCGGCGGCCTGGCCCCGGGCGAAGGAAACGTCATTGCGAATTCTACTCACGACGGAGTTGTGGCTTTCAGCGGCTCCCATGTCAAAGTTCTGGGGAATTCAATTCATAGCGATAGCATCGGTGTCGCGATCTACGGTGTAGATAGTGCAATCGTCTCTGGCAATTCGGTCGTCGCCAACCTCTACGGCGGTGTGATGTTCAATGGGGCGACGCATGCTCTCGTCGGTGGGATGACGGCAGGTGAGCGGAATATCATCGCAGGAAATGGCACCGGTCCGGCACCGCTTGGTCAGGGCGCACATGGCATTTCACTCATCGGAATCGGCACCACAGCGAATCGGATCATCGGTAACTTCATCGGAACGGATGCTTCGGGAACTTCAGCGAATCCCAACAGCGGTGACGGCATAGAAATTTTCAACGGTGCGTCGAGGAATGTGATTGGCGGGGCAACTCCTGCCGAGCGAAACGTGATCTCGGGTAACGGCTGGACAGGCATTGCGATGTTCGGCGCAGGCACCGATCAAAATGAAGTGAAGGGGAACTACATCGGCGTTGACGCTGCCGGCACAAACAACCTTGGCCACCCATCCGGGAGCGGGATATGGATCGGCACTGACGCCAAAGCAAATGTCATCGGCGGCACCACGCCCGGGTCAGGCAACACCATCGCCTATAACGGCTATACCGGAGTAGGCCTTGGCGGTGGACGTCCAAGTTACAACGTCATCCAGGGAAACTCTATCAAATACAACGGAAGTTATCCCTCAGGATCGGGAGTGGTCCTCCAAGGCGGGGCGAATCATAATACGATCGGAGGAACTCTTCCCGGGTCCGGCAACGTCATCGTACACAATGGCGGGAATGGCGTTGAACTCGTGAAGGCCGAAGTCAACGAAGTGCTCACGGCCCCCACTGCGAATGCCATCCTCTCAAATTCCATTATCTCGAACGGCAAACTGGGCATCGATCTCGGGGGCGACGGAGTTACCTCCAACCGTGTGCCGGCTCATCCTGTCCCGGAGCCCTATCCGGCAATTCCGGACTCCATCAATAACGCGGCGAGCTACCCCTTTCTCTATGTCGGTATTCCCGATTCGTCGATCATAAGAGGGTCGATCGTCAGCTGGCCGAACTCGCTCCTCCGTTTGGAATTCTATGTCAATAATGAAATCGACTCATCAGGAAGCGGAGAAGGAGAAACCTTCGTCGGCTTCAAGAACGTAACGACGGATGCCCTTGGAAATGCTCTGTTTGATTTCACTCCTTCGAGTGCGATGGCCGCGGGTCAATACTTCAGCGCCACGGCCACGGACACTGCGGGCAACACATCTGAGTTTTCTCCTGTGCTGATCGCCGGATTGGTGACGAAGATTTATGGCGACCATTATGTGATCAACACGACCTTCTCCGGAATTCCGCTGCACTGGGGAAACGGCAAAGGGAACTACACCATCAGCGAGCCAAATCTGCCGTCAGGCTATCAGGCTCAGATTCAACAAGGATTTTCCAACTGGGGCAACCTTCCGCAGATTGACTACACGTTCGCGGGGACGACGACGTCAGCGGTCTGGGGCGGCAATCCCGACGGCCTGAATAACGTTGTCTGGGTGCCGAACGGTCAATGGTCGAGCGTAACAGGAGCAGATCCGAATACCATTGCGGTGACGAGAGTTCGATACAACAGTCTGACCGGTGAATTGACTGACGCGGACATCGCATTCAACGGGGCGTATCACTGGGACATTGTGAGCAACCCGGCGAATCCCGATTCAGCACACGACATCCAGAACGTCACGACACACGAAGTGGGTCACTATAGCGGCCTGGCAGATATCTACAATCCGGGTTACGCGCCGTATGTGCCGTTCATGGGGGTGGCGAACGACACCGTGACGATGTACGGCTACATCAAGAAGAATGAAATCTCGAAACGAATTATTCACGCACCCGATCTGGCTGGCATCAGCTTCATCTACCAAAACGTGCCCGAAGACCGTGTCGATCTCGTTCTTGCGTACGATGGATCGTCGACCTTCAGCGCTCTCTACAACGGATTCTCGCCTTCGCAGCAAAGCGGGGCGGAACTTGTCAACAAATTGCGTGATGGAGACCGGCTGGGCGTTATCCGGCTCCCCAGTACCGTGATCAGTCCTCTGACAACCATCAGTACAGGTACCAGGCCCACACTTGTCTCTCAGATCCAGGCCATGACGGCCGGGGGCGAGAGTGCGATTGGAACAGGATTGGAGGCTGGCACATCCATGATTTCGACTGCGGCATTTCTTGGGAATCACAGCCGCTCGCTCATCCTGTTCAGCGCAGGTGAAGAGACGAACTCACCCAGCGCACTCAGCTCCGCGGTGATTCAGGGATTGAGGAATAACGGGATTCGAGTCTTCACACTCGGATTCCCCCAGAGCACTGGCCAGACTCTGAACAGCAAGCTTGCCGACTCCACGGGCGGCGGCTACTACTTGGCGGAGGATACAACGATCAGTCAGGTCGTAAGTCAGATTTGGAACAAGATCAGCGGCCTGCAGCTTCTCGCGGATACGACCTTTGCCTCGAATGCGACCGGATTCAACTGGCAAGGCGGCTTCAACTATCAAGGCGGCTTCAATTATCAGGGCGGCTTCAACTATCAGGGTGGCTTCAACTGGCAAGGTGGATTCAACTGGCAAGGCGGCTTCAATTGGCAGGGTGCCTTGACAGATCCTGGAACGGTTACCATTCTCCCCGGCTTTAACTGGCAGGGAAGCACCGGTGCAATCGCATTGGTCCCGCCACAAGCTGGTCTGACATTGCCTGCATCGAATCTGTGGGGACCGAGCTACGTCGGGTTCATTCCTCCGCAGTACTCAGTCATTACACCTGACAACGTTGCCTATATACCAAAGCCGAATCAGTTCTATTCAGACATCCAGTATGTGCAGGGTCCGACGTACAGCTACTATGTCGTGAAGAACCCGGTCCCGGGCCAATGGACGCTTATCCCTGTGGGAAGCACGACGAATAGTTCTCAGGTCGAGCCGGTCCGGCTTTCACTTGTAGCAGTTGTCGAAGTCGCTATGGACGTGTCATTCAATAAGTCCTATTACTCGCAAGGCGACCAGGTGCTCATTCAAGCTTCACTGACGCAAGGCAACGGCGGCGAGGTCCAGGCGGCTCGTGTTCGTGGCGGTGGGCAGGAGACCGCGTTCAGCTCAGTGACAAATGCAACGGTGGAGATGATTGTTAGTTCGCCGTCAGGCATCCCCCAGAGGGTCACCCTTGCCAACAATGGTGGAGGCGTCTATAGAGGAACCTTCAACAACACTTCCGCTGGCGGCACGTACAACTTCAGAATCACCGCTGCCGGCGAGTTGCCGGAAACGCAGCAACCATTCTCGCGACTGTACGAGCAATCGGTCTTTGTAACCACGCCCTTCAATTCGAATGCAGTTGTCCTGGCCGGAAATAGTGCCGTGCTCAGGCAGGGGACGACGGTGAAGTCCGGTGATATCATCGTGAACAACAAGCTGAAGTCGAAGGGTGTGGCCAGTGGAGCGGAGCTGGAGTTCAAGGAAGATGTTTCGACTCCGACCGGGTATGCGGTTAAGGCTTCGTCGATCATCTTCAAGGAGAAGGATGTCATCAAGAGCGACGTGTTCAGTAACACGCTGAACAGCAAGGCGCAGATATCACCGGCGCTTCTTCACTCGCCGCTCGCGCTTCCGGTTGTGCAGTTTCTCCCGCTCTTCCAGTCTGCCTTGCCTGGAACACAGGACGTAAGCGTGAACACCGGTCAGACCAGGACGCTGTCAGCAGGCTCTTATCGAAATCTCAGCATCAAGGAAGGCGGAAAGGTAATCTTCGCCGGTGGCACGTATCACTTCAGCAGCATCGACGCCAAGGGGAAGAGCTCGCTCTCGTTCACCGGGGCGAGCGATATCCGGATACTGACAACGCTCACTGTCGGTGAAAAAGCTGTCGTCGGACCGGCCTTGAGTGCACAGATCAGCGCTGCCGAAATCGTCTTCTACATCGAGGGATCCACAAGGAAGACGGATGCCGTGTCGATCGGTGGCAGCTCGACGATCGACGCGAATTTCTACGCGCCGTTCGGTTCTGTGACAATAAAAGAGAAGTCGGCCTTCCGGGGATCGATCATTGCAGAGGATGTCGTCGTCAGCGAAGGCTGTAACCTGACATTGAGCAGCTATTTCCTCGTCCATTCCGCCGGGTCGGGCGGCGGAAGCCAGAACTCGGGATCGGAAGAATCTATGCTCGGAGGGGATGTGCCGCTCTCATTCGCCCTCGAGCAGAACTATCCGAATCCGTTCAATCCTGTGACGGAGATCCGCTATCAGCTGCCCGCGCAGGCGGATGTCAGGCTCGTGGTGTACAACATGCTTGGCCAGGAGGTCCGGACGCTGATCCAGGGTGTTCAACGGCCAGGCACATACGCCGTTCGATGGGATGGAACGAACAAAAATGGTCAGGCAGTATCGAGCGGTATCTATCTCTACAAGATCACAGCCGGCAGTACAGTTGCGAGCAGAAAGATGATCTTCCTGAAGTAACCTCGCATCGGAAGAGAACAAACTTCAACGCCAGGCAGCTGCACTCACCCCAAGATGCGGTCGCCTGGCGTGTTGTTTAACATGAAGTATCGGAGAACATGAACGATGAGGTGCACGGACACCAACTCAAGACCACACGGCTCTGGCGCAGAACGGATGGGCGAAAAGGGACTGATTGCGAAGACTTGTCTCGTTCTGCTGGCCCTCTCATTGCCCTTCACGGGCGCTCACTCCCAGGAGAAAATCGTCTTCCACCATCTCACGGTAAAGGACGGGCTTTCCCAGGGCGGAGTGAATTGCGTGCTGCAGGACCGGTACGGATTCATGTGGTTTGGTACTCAGGATGGGCTCAACCGCTACGACGGTCAGGCGTTTGTGACGTATCGTCACGACGCCTCCGATTCGACGTCGCTGGATGACAGCTGGATCATTGCCATCACGGAAGACTCAAGCGGCGTGCTTTGGGTGAGGACTCAAAACAGCCCCGCGATGTTGAACAAGTTTGACCGCGCCGCCGGAACCTTCAAACTTCTTCCATCCGAGAGGTTGACATTGAAAGGCTCACGAGCAAACTCTGTAAAACCGGGATTTATCGAACCATCAGGGGTTGTCTGGACGGGAGATCTCAATGCGGGAGTGACGAGGTTTGATCCATCATCCGGAAACAAGAGTGTTTTCAGACACGATCCAAAAAAACCAACGAGTCTCAGCGACGATAATGTCTACTCGATCTACGGCGATCGACAGGGCTCCATTTGGATCGGCACGAAAGGGGGTCTCGACCGTTTTGATGCAAAGACGGAAGCGTTCTCCCACTTCAGGCATCTCGATTCGGATCCGAATAGTCTGAGTGATAACTGGGTGTGGCCGATTCTGGAGGATCGTTCCGGAAACCTTTGGGTTGGTACGTACAACGGCGGCCTGAACCGATTCGATCGGGCGACCGAAAAATTCACGCGGTTCCTGCACGAGGAGGCCGACCAGAGAAGTCTGAGTGGGAATCAGCTTTACTCACTCTACCAGGATCGCTCGGGTCTGATCTGGGTTGGTATGAACGATCATGGTGTCGACTCGTTTCACCCCGAGCTTGGAGGATTTGTGCACATGACGCACGATCCTTCCGAGGTGAACAGCCTTCTGGATAACAACATTCTCGGCATGTATGCTGATCGCTCAGGTGCTATTTGGGTCGGGACCCGTGGAGGGCTTGACCGGTTCGATCGAGCCAGAGGCACGTTCACTCATTTCAAGAACGATCCTTCCAATCCACGGAGTATTGGCCACAACCTCGTTCAATGCCTTTTTGAAGATCGGTCGGGAACGCTCTGGATCGGAACTGTGAACAACGGTCTCGATCGATACGACCGAAAAACCGGCACGTTCACTCATTATCGCAACGATCCGGCGAATCCGAATAGCCTGAGCGATAACAGGGTGTATGCGCTGACTCAGGACAAAGATGGCTCGATTTGGGTCGGGACGTACCGGGGTGGATTGAACAAGCTCGATCCTGCTTCCGGCAGGTTTACGCGGTACCTGCACAGTGATACAATCGCGGGGAGCCTTAGCGCACGTGGAGTGTTCTCATTGCTCGAAGACCGCGAAGGCACACTCTGGGTCGGGACATTTGGCGGGGGCCTCGACAGGTTTGACAGGACGACGAACACCTTTGTCCATTACCGGCATGATCCCCATGACAACGGCAGCCTGAGTGATGACCTCATCGTCAATTTGCATCAGGATAGGAATGGAGCTTTGTGGATCGGCACAACAGGCGGTCTCAACAAGTACGACCGATCCACAGGCAAGTTCAAGTCATACCGCGCCAAAGATGGACTGCCAAACGACGTCATCTTCGGAATTCTTGAGGACGGGAATGGACTCCTCTGGTTGAGCACCAACAAGGGGCTTTGCCGTTTTGATCCCGGGCGCAAGACGTTCAACAACTATGATTACAACGACGGTTTGCAGGGAGATGAATTCAATCAAAATGCGTTCGCACGCGATTTGCGAACGGGAGAAATGTACTTTGGAGGGAGCAACGGGTTCAATTATTTCCAACCGGAAAACATCCGGGACAATTCATTCATTCCGCAGATCTCCTTCGTGGCATTTACCCGTTACAATACCGACGACAAAGAAGGGAAGCCCATCACGGAAATTGGCATGGATGTCAAACCCCGAATCACCCTTTCGTACAAGGACAATGTCGCCAATTTCGAGTTCGCCGCACTCAGTTTCTACAACAGCTCGAAGAACCAATATGCATACAAGCTGGACGGTTTCAGCGACAATTGGATTCAACTGGGGACGCAGCGGAAAGCAACATTCACAAACCTGGAGGGGGGAGAGTACGTTTTGCGTGTTAAGGGATCCAACAACGATGGAGTCTGGAACGACCAGGGCGTCGTCCTGAGTCTCATCGTTAATCCGCCGTGGTGGAAAACGAGAGGGGCCTATGCCGGCTATATCGTGATTGTCTTCGGTCTGCTCTACTCGCTCCGGAAGTTCGAGCTGAACAGACGGGAAGAAAAGGCGAGAGTTCGTGAATCCGAGCTTCGGGCAAAGGCGATGGAGGCAGAGAAGCGCGCTCTGGTCGCGGAGAACGAGCGACAGACGAAAGAACTCGAGGATGCAAGAAAGCTTCAGCTTTCGCTCCTCCCGAAGGATGTACCAGTTCTCGAACCGTACGAAATCGCAGTATTCATGAAGACAGCGACGGAAGTCGGCGGCGACTACTACGATTTCCGAGTGGGTCCCGATAGCTCACTTGACATTGCGTTCGGAGACGCCACGGGCCACGGGATGCAGGCCGGGACGATTGTGACCCTCATGAAAGGCCTCTTCGTATCGGATTCCTCACGGTTTGATATCCCCGCGTTCTTCAACCATTGCAGCAAGGCGATCAAAGATATCAGGCTCGGCCGCTTGTTCATGGCCTTTACACTTGTGAGGCTTCAGGGAAATTCACTATATTTATCGAGTGCTGGAATGCCTCCGGTGTTCATCTTCAGGAAACGCGACGGGTCCGTCGAAGAGGTGTTGCTGAAGGGGATGCCTCTTGGCGCAATGAAGAACTTCCCGTACGCACTTTATGAGGCTTCCCTGGAGCGTGGAGACACTGTTCTTCTGATGACGGACGGTCTTCCCGAACAAAAGAATGTCCGCGAAGAGATGTTCGACTACGACCGGGTTCAGAGGGCGTTCGGGGAGGTGGCAACGAGAACCCCCGGCGAAATCATAGCCCATCTCGCAAGCGCCGGCGAGTCATGGATGGGAACGGCGAATCAGGATGATGATATTACGTTGATGGTGGTGAGGGTAAAGGATTGATTCCTGCTGGGGAAAGCTCCGCATCAAGAGAGATGAGAAAACACCCGAGTACATCAGGCGAAAGGGCTTCTGTGAAAGAGTCGATGAAACTTAAGATCGCGCTGCCGAAGATCCCCGACATTGAGCTCGTGGCTCTCGAAGGATTGGAGAGGTTGGCCAGATACATGGGAATCCGCGAGGACAAGATCGGCGAGGCGAGGATTCTAGTTACGGAGGCGATCATAAACGGTCTCGAACACTCCGGGCAGAAGCATCCGACGGTACGCGTGGAGTTTTCGATGACGAAGAAAGAACTAGTGATTCTCGTCAGAGACTACGGCAAAGGATTCGAGCCGGGCGCAGTTGAAGAACCGGATATCAAGAAGAAAGTCGGCTCAAAGAACAAGCGAGGGTGGGGACTGAAGGTGATGAAGTCGATGTCCGACGATTTCCAAATCGAATCCGGGAAGCGTGGCACAAAAATCACAATCAAGAAGCTCCTCAGCTGAAGGAAGAAGTATGGATCAGCCATTCGCATTGACATCTGACCTGAAGGACAACTGCCTTGTCATCGCTACCTCGGGCTACGTGAATAACGTCGGCGGTGAAGCAATCGCAAAGGAGTTCACCCGCCACTTCGAAAAAGGGACGAAGAAGATTGTTATCAATCTCGCCAAATCGAAGGTCGTAAATTCGATCGGTATGTCATTCCTGATCGAGATCATCGAGCAGCTTGAGGATGCAGGCGGAAAGCTCGTTTTCACCGATCTCGATCCGGCTGTTGAAAAAATGCTGGCAATCATGGGACTATTCAAGTACGCAGGCAAAGAGCCGACGGTTGAGGACGCCCTCAGAGTCCTGACCTCCCGGAAGTGAAGAATGGCCGGAACAACCAGATCGCCAAGGATATCCAGCACGAATCGACTCTCGCCACGTATCGAATCCCTCCTGGCGGGATTTCGCAAAATGTCCGCAGTCACGAATCACGTTGATCTCGCCAAATCATCCAGCCGCCTTCTTGCCAAGCTCTTCAAAAACTCAAAAATCGACTTTCTCTATCGGTCACAGAATTCATCCGACTGGCAGTTGCTCGTGGACGGGCGCGCGCGCGGGCTGGAACAAATCCGTGACTTCCTCGGCGACAGGAATCAATCCTCGTTTTCGCTCAAAAAGACACCGATAGGATTGTGCAGTGCAAGCCTGATGGCAGACGATTCCCTCTTTGCCATTGCTCTCAAGTCCCCGTCATCGAGAGCGAAATTCTCAGAGACTGACAAGGTGCTCCTCCGGCTTTTCATGAACCTTCTTGATACCGCATATCAGCAGCTGCTCCATCGGCGGAATGAGAAAGCGCTCATCTTCTCGCTCAATCATCGTGTCCTGCAGCTGAATAGCCTTATAGACACCGGCATCGAAGTCTCGAAGCTCGATCAGAGTGCTTCCCTCCAGCAGCTTGCCCTCGAGCGGGCGGCATCCCTGACGAACGCTTCAAAAGGCATTGTGCGGATAAGAGAAGGGGACAAGGTCGTTGAGGAAAGCTTTTTCCCGGATCGGTTCTCAACCCAGGCTATCAACGGTGAACAACAGACGATTGCTACGAGTTTCAAGTTCGCGAATCGGGCGTTCACCTTTGAGCTTTTCGAAAAGGAAAGCAGGCGAGGTGTGATCCCGTTCGAAGATACCGACCAGATGCTCCTCGATGCCCTCGCTCGCCAGGTCCACGCGTCGCTCGAGAACCGTTTCCTCCTCGAAAAGGAACTGGAGAACCAGAGGTTCGAGCAGGATATGGCTGTCGCAGCAGCAATCCAGAAGAAGATCATTCCAATCAAGTTGCCCGACATCGCCGGCTATGATGTTGCCGGCATCAACATCCCTTCCAAGTCCGTTGGCGGCGACTACTACGACTGCATTCCACTCGGTGATGGGTCGTTCGCACTTGTGATTGCAGATGTCGCCGGCAAAGGTGTGCCTGCCGCACTGCTCGTCAGCAGTCTGCACGCTTACCTGTCCGCCTACCTGGAAGGGGCTATCCCTCTCAGCCAGCTTGCGCAGAGATTGAACAAGGTTATCTGGCGGGCCTCGACGGACGACAAGTTCATCACGGCTTTTATCGGCATACTCAAGCCCGGAAACGGCGAGTTGGAGATGCTGAACGCCGGGCACAATCCCACTTACCTGCTACGCAGGGATGGATCGGTGCAGGAGCTCGGTGCCGTGGGCCTCCCGCTCGGCATGCTCGATATGGATTTCCCCTATCAGAGCGAGCGGATAACGATTGAAAAAGGCGAACGGCTGTTTCTCTACACGGACGGAATCACGGAGGCAGTCAACGAGCGGGAGGAATTCTACGATGTCGAGAGGCCGCTGCGCGATTTCTTTCTCGGGCACCAGCCCGCTCAATCCGGGGCTTTTATTCGCGAGCTCATTACGGACATTAAGAAGTTCACCGGTTCAGCCCCTCAAAGCGACGATATCACCGCGCTTTACCTTCGCCGACTTCCTTAAGACCGCTCGGTTCCAACGCTGCCTCTTCTCAGCTGTACCCCGGATTGACTTTCCAGTTTGCAGGCGGTAGATTCCATCGATCCGCCAGACCGTTACCAAAAGCCATGACTTCAGGGAAACCTCGCGATGAGCGCAACCCGATCCAGGATCCTCCTCATACTCATTCCCATTCTTTCAGGCATCGTGTATTCCCAACGGCAGGGCACTTCTGTTGTTCTGAATGTTGATCTCAGCAGGGACACCATCAGCCGTCATATTTACGGCCAGTTCGCGGAGCACCTCGGTCAATGCATCTACGGTGGTATTTGGGTTGGATCAGGATCGTCAATCCCAAACACCCGCGGAATAAGGAATGATGTTGTCGCGGCATTGAGAAGGATAAAGGTTCCAAATCTTCGATGGCCGGGAGGATGTTTCGCCGATGAATATCATTGGATGGACGGGATCGGTGCGCGGGAGAAACGGCCGAAAATGGTGAATACGCATTGGGGTGGTGTGGTGGAAGACAACGGATTCGGGACACATGAATTCCTTGACCTCTGCGGGCAATTGGAGACCGAACCTTACATCTGTGGAAACGTGGGGAGCGGAAGTGTCGAGGAGATGTCGAAATGGGTCGAGTATATCACATTCGACGGAGAAAGCCCGATGGCAAATCTCCGCAAGCAGAACGGACGGGAGAAGCCGTGGAAGGTGAAGTACTGGGGCGTAGGCAATGAAAATTGGGGATGCGGCGGCAATATGACGGCGGAGTTTTATGCTGATCAATACCGGCGCTATGCCACCTACTGCCGCGACTACGGATCAAACCGGTTGTTCAGGATCGCGGGCGGACCGAGCTCCGGTGATTTGAATTGGATGGAGACGCTGATGAAGAACGTCCCGGGCCGTATGATGGCGGGCGTGTCGCTGCATCATTACACTGTTCCCAGAAACTGGAGCGACAAAGGATCTGCTACGCAGTTTGATGAAGGGGAGTATTTCGTCACGCTCGAAAAGGCGTTGCGCATGAATGATCTTATCAAGCAGCATACGTCGATCATGGACCGATACGATCCCGCGAACAAGATCGGATTGATGGTCGATGAATGGGGCAATTGGTACAACGTCGAGCCCGGCACGAATCCGGGTTTTCTTTTCCAGCAGAATACTTTACGCGACGCTATCACCGCCGCGCTGAATCTCAACATCTTCAATAATTCGTGCAACCGTGTGAAGATGGCGAACATCGCTCAGATGATAAACGTCTTGCAGGCAATGATTCTTACGGATGGCCCAAGGCTGGCACTGACACCGACCTACCTTGTCTATGAGCTCTACACGGTCCATCACGATGCTGTTCAAATTCCGGTTTCTATCAACTCGGAATCTTATGAATTCAACGGAAGAGCCGTTCCCGCGATAAGCGCGTCTGCCTCAAAA
>Ga0154319_1098_pt1 | contig 49205 bp, 42 predicted proteins | sample RifGroA2_FD_117659 | JGI IMG/M metagenome (GOLD analysis project Ga0154319, IMG submission 117659) | Ignavibacteria bacterium GWA2_54_16 | reverse complement strand
CCGGAGGAGGATATCTGCTTATGCTCATCGCAGCGTTTCCTCCCGGCTCAATGAAGAGTCCACGCCAGCTTGTTCCGCCATCACTCATGGATACTCCCACTCCGGCACCGCACATTCCGTCGATTCCCATCATCGGCTGGTCGACGATCATTGCCTCAGCGCTGATGATTCTCGTCAACATCAGCAGTCTTCTGACGACGAGCGCTCTCGACGCACTGAATATGAGCTTCGATTCGCCTGTTTTTGCTCAATATATCCCGCAGTCGATGAAGTCGATGCTCGATCTCTATACGTACAGCCGGTGGTGGACCTGGTATGGTGTTCTGTACTTCGCGTTCGTCCTCGCCGCCGGTGTGCAGTTTGTCCGCCTTCGTGCCTGGGGACGATCCGCGCTCGAGGCTGCATGCTGGATTGGCCTGATGAACGCACTGGTTGATACCATCCTGAGCTACGAAATCTGGTCGAGCATGCAGGAAGCCTACAACGTGGTCCTCCGGTCGATGGGAGGCGTGCACTCCACGTATCTCAATCCGCTCGGTTTCTTCACTATCGTGCTGGGATTCTTCCTGTGGGTCATTCCTGCAGTGGCCTTGATTGTTTATCTCCGCAGACCCGTCATACGGCAGACCATAAGCGTGCCGTAGACGCCGTTTCCTTGTCCCCGATCCCAATGGAGGTGTACATGCTATTCCGATTTCGCGTCGTCTCGTACCTGGTTCTCTCTGTGCTGTGCATCTCCGGTTCAGCCTATGGACAGGCTGAACTGTTCAAGGGCCTGAATGACTACATACTGAAGTCGATGCGTGACTGGGAAACGCCCGGTCTGGCACTGGCGGTCGTGCGCAACGACTCCGTGATCTTCGCCAGGGGCTACGGTGTCCGGAAGAAAGGTGAAACAGCGCCTGTCACGGCAAAGACGATCTTTGCGATTGCATCGACGACAAAAGCGATGACGGCCGCGTGCCTCGGGATGCTCGTCGACGAAGGAAAGTTGAAGTGGGACGATCCGGTGACGAAATACCTTCCATGGTTCCAATTGTCAGACCCTTATGTCACGCGGGAACTCACGGTGCGGGATCTCCTTTGTCATCGCAGCGGGTTGTCACGGGGAGACAATCTCTGGTACCTCTCATCGTACACTCGCGAAGAGGTCCTCAGGAGAGTGCGATTCCTGAAGCCGGCCTGGAGTTTCCGGAGCCGGTACGGCTATCAGAATATCATGTTTCTCGCGGCGGGAGAGATGATTCCTTCGGTGACCTCCAAATCGTGGGATGATTTCATCGCAGACAGGCTGTTCAAACCTCTCGGCATGACGAGGACGAGTACCAGCGTGAAGTCACTGTCGGGCCTCGACGACGTGGCAACGCCGCACGACAGAATCGACACGGTGATGCAGCCCGTCCGATGGCCGAACTTCGACAACGTCGGATCGGCCGGGGCTGTCAATTCGTGTGTCGAAGACATGGCCCAGTGGATCCGCATGAACCTGGGCGGCGGGATGTACCGGGGTAAGAAAATACTTAGTGCCGATGTCGTCAAAGAAATTCAAACTCCTCAGACGATTATTCGACTCGATTCTCTCGATCAGGTGTTGCGTCCCTCAAACCACTTCGCGGCCTATGGCTTTGGCTGGACGCTTCGCGACTACCTGGGTCGCAAGCTGATCCAGCACGATGGAGCCCTCGATGGCATGAGGGCAAGAGTTGTGCTCATTCCCGAGGAAAAGTTTGGATTTGTCATCCTAGTGAATTCTTCGAACACGAACCTGCACGCGTCGATCGCGTACCGTATCATCGATCACTATCTTGGCGGACCCGTAAGGGACTGGAGCTCGGAATTGCTGAAGATCGCCAAGGAACAAGAGGCGAAGAACCGCGCCGAGGAAAAGAAGCAGATCGACGAGCGGGCGCGTGAGACGAAGCCCTCTCTGCCGCTTGAATCGTATACCGGGAAGTACGAGCACGAGATGTACGGGGAAGCCAACGTGCAGCTCGAGGGTGGACAACTTACGCTGCGTTATTTCCCCCTCTATGTCGGACCTATGACGCATTGGCACTACGATACGTTCCAGGTGGTGTGGGATGACCGAACTTTTGGCAAGGATCTTATCTCATTCACGCTCGGCGCCGATGGAAAAGTCATAGAAATGCGCTGGCAAGGGTTCACCGAATTCAAAAAGGTGAAATAGTGCGAACTCATCCTCCAACTACAATTGCCAAGGCTCTGTATCGGAGAGGAATGCTTTTTCTTCTCCTCGCGGCGGCCTTGGTCTGTCTCACTTGCTCACGTGCCCCTGAGTACGATCTGGTGATCCGGGGCGGGACCATTTATGACGGATCCGGGGGCCCTCCGTTCATAGGAGATGTCGTGATCAAGAACGACACAATCGCGCTCATCGGCAATGCGGAGAATCTGCGTGGCAGCGTCGAGCTAGATGCGAAGGGACTTGCCGTATCTCCGGGGTTCATCAACATGCTCAGTTGGGCGAATGAATCCCTCATTCACGACGGGCGGTCGGAAAGCGATATCCGGCAGGGGGTGACGCTTGAAATCCTTGGAGAAGGAGAATCGATGGGCCCTGTGAATCCGGGCATGAAAAAGGAGATGCTTGAGCGTCAGACAGACATAAAATACCCGATTGAATGGACGACGCTTTCAGGCTATCTGGAATTTCTTGTTCAACGAGGTGTATCGACCAACGTTGCATCGTTTGTCGGCGCTGCAACGGTTCGCGAACACGTGCTTGGATATGAAAACAGGGCGCCGAATGAAAAAGAGCTTGAGCAGATGAGGGCATTGGTCCGCGAAGCGATGGAAGGCGGTGCTTTGGGAGTCGGTTCCGCGTTGATCTACGCTCCCGGTTTCTATGCGAAGACCGCAGAGCTCATAGAAATCTGCAAAGTCGCGTCGTCATACGGTGGCATCTACATCTCTCACCTGCGCAGCGAAGGAAACGGACTGCTCGAAGCCGTGGATGAATTGCTGCAGATTGCCAGGGAGGCGAACATTCCGACTGAAATATATCATCTGAAGCAGAGCGGGAAAGTGAATTGGGGAAAATTCGATGCATTGGTGACAAAGATCGAAGCAGCCCGATCTGCCGGAATGCAGATCACGGCGGATATGTACACTTACACTGCCGGAGCGACCGGACTTGATGCAGCGATGCCTCCCTGGGTGCAGGAGGGGGGATTGATCGAATGGGTCAAACGACTCAAGGATCCGTCTATCAGGCGAAAGGTCATGCAGGAAATGCGTACGCCGACGAAGGCCTGGGAAAACCTGATGCTTGCCGCGGGTTCGCCCGGCAAGGTGCTGCTCATCGGATTTCGTCAGGACAGTCTGAAGTATTTGACAGGCAAAACTCTTGCGGAAGTCGCGGCGATGCGGGGGAAATCTCCCGAGGAAACGGCTATGGACCTTGTCATTGACGACGACAGCCGGGTGGGAACGATCTACTTCCTCATGACGGAAGAGAATGTGAAAAAACAGATTGCACTTCCCTGGGTTGCCTTTGGGTCGGATGAAGGATCATTTGCTCCGGAAGGTCCCTTTCTGAAATCCAATCCTCATCCTCGGGCTTACGGCAATTTCGCACGGCTTCTTGGAAAATACGTCCGCGAAGAGAAGATCATTCCGCTCGAAGAAGCGATCCGAAGGCTGACCTCGCTTCCCGCGTCGAATCTCAAGATCCGCGACCGCGGCGTGCTTCGACCGGGCGCATTCGCCGATGTTGTGGTGTTCGATCCGGCGACAGTCGCCGACCACGCCACGTTTGATAATCCGCACCAGTATTCCACGGGCGTTGTGCATGTTTTCGTGAATGGCACGCAGGTCCTCAAAAACGGAGAACATACCGGTGCGAAACCGGGCATGGTGGTGCGAGGACCGGGATGGAAGAAAAGAGGACTTTAGGAAGATGCGGAAGAACAGATTGATCCAGCCTCAAAGGCACAAAGACACAAACGATCTGAATTCGAAGACCTTATTCTGAGAGAATTGGGCCGTTTCAAAAAGAACGACTTTGTGCCTTGGTGCCTTCGTGGCGAATCCTTTTACCTGGCATTAGCAATGGGTCCCGGCTCCTTAATCATCATATCGATCCTCGTCTTCCTTGTCGCCGTACTCTATTCATCGGTCGGACACGGCGGAGCGTCCGGCTATCTGGCGGTCCTTTCACTCTTTGCCGTTGCTCCCGCCACGATGGGATCAACAGCGCTGATGCTTAATGTGCTCGTTGCCGGTGTTGCTCTTGTGGCCTACGTGAAGGCCGGCCACCTTTCGATGAAACTCGCCTGGCCGTTTCTGATCCTTTCTATTCCAGCAGCCTTTCTTGGCGGATTCATTCTTATCTCCGACAAGGCGTATTTCGTGCTGTTGGCACTTGCCCTTCTCGTCGCAGCATTCCGCCTCGCGATGAACGCCTCTGCAAAAGACGAGGCCGGTGAACATGCCGCCGTGAGCGTCCCGGTCTCCCTCGGTGTCGGGGCCGGCGTAGGATTTCTCTCGGGCATCGTCGGTGTTGGAGGAGGAATATTTTTAAGCCCGATCATGATCATCTTCAAGTGGGCAGGTACCAAGCGGACATCGGCCGTAGCCGCTCTCTTCATCGTGGTTAATTCGATCGCAGGATTGGCAGGCCGGATTCTCAAGGGGAGTTCCTTCGGGGGAGAATTCCTGCCCCTGATCGTCGTGGCGTTCCTGGGGGGGCTTCTGGGCTCGTACTACGGCGCGAATCGGTTTTCAGGCATTGTCCTGCGCCGCCTTCTCTCGATAGTCCTTCTCATCGCTGCTACGAAGTTGGTTCTCGCTCTCTTTTGAGCGCGCCACCTGCGTTTCTTTTCCTTCGCACAAAAAAAAGGCTATATTTCCCGGCATCGCGATGTCTTCGAAATCCGGACCTGTGGAATTCTGCGTCGTGGTGGAGGAAGTAAGATGAGAACCATCATTGTGTGTTTCGGGTTGCTTGCTTTCCTGGTCGTCGGCTGCAGCGGGACGGGTGAAGGGACTCGTATGACTTCTTCCCGCGAGATCCTGAATGCCGATGAGATCGCAAAGACCTCTGCGCTGAATGCTTATGACGCAGTCCGGATGCGACGGCCCGAATTTCTGGCGCCTCGGACGCGGAGGTTGCCTGATGCAACGACGCGGTCGGCAGTGCGTCCCGTTGTCTACCTCAACGAGGTGTACCACGGCGACGTGGAATCGTTGCGCCATATTCTTATCCGAGAAATCAAGGAAATCAGGTATCTCGACGCGGAGGAAGCGACGTTGATGTACGGATCAGACCATGTCGCCGGCGTCATCAATGTCACGACGAAGATTAACTAGCGCCGCTTCCAATAATTGTTATTGTGCTTCCGAAGTGGATCCGCGTCTTGGAAGCGGGCACTACTGCCTTTTTGAAGAGGCCCGAGAACAAATCACAAGATTTCTTTTGAGAAGTGGCACCAGCAGGCCGAAGGTGCTGTGGGGGCGACGCTGGCGAGTACTTTGGTTCCTAGAGATGCATCTGTAAGCGATAGCAGTGGTAACAACGGGCCGTAGTATACCTTGTCACAAGGGAGGGTAACTCTATGGAAATATTCATATTTGTCGCGGCACTTTTCATCCTCTTTCTGTGGGGCATTCGGATCGTTCGTCCAACGCACCGAGGGTTGATCGAGCGCATGGGAAAATACAATCGGTTAGCCAATCCGGGCTTCCATTGGATCATCCCCGTGATCGACAGGATGTTTCAGATCGATGTGACCGAGCAAATGGTCGATGCGGAGCCCCAGGAGATTATTACAAACGACAACCTCAACGCACGAGTTGACGCTCAGATCTATTTCAAGGTCAAGAGCGACGAGGAAAATGTCAAAGCGTCGACGTATAACGTCTACAATTACAGGTATCAGATCGTCAACCTCGCCAGGACGACACTGAGAAATATCATCGGCACGATGACGCTGAAATCTGCAAACAGCGAACGGGGCAGAATCAATTCGGACCTTCAGCGGACGCTTCGTGAAGAATCAGGCAAATGGGGCCTCGAGATTGTGCGTGCCGAGCTGAAGGAGATCGATCCGCCGAAGGATGTCCAGGAGACGATGAACAAAATCGTCAAGGCGGAAAACGAAAAGATCGCCGCCGTAGATTTTGCCACTGCGGCAGAGACGACTGCTGACGGCCTCAAGCGCGCGGAAATCAAAAAGGCTGAAGGGATCAAACAGGCGAGGATACTTGAAGCAGAAGGAGAGTCCGAAGCGATTCGGCTGGTGAACGAAGCAGCTGAGAAGTACTTCGTTGGCAATGCGCAGGTTCTGAGGCGGCTCGAGACTGTCGAGCGGTCGCTTGCCCAGAATGCGAAGGTCGTCATCCCGGGAGGCACCGAACTCGTAAACGTTATCGGCGAACTTGCCGGTGTGATGCCAGTAAAGGTCGGGAAGAAGTAGGCCTTGAAAAAACGCCCGCCTGGCGCTGTTGACGCTGTCCACGGGCGTCGGATCCTCTCACAAATCAGTGATATGCTGTGGCAGACACGAAGATCCTTGCTGTGAACGCGGGCAATCCCGAGCCAGAGGTCATCGAACAAGCGGCTGCTGTGCTCCGAGGTGGTGGGCTGGTAGGTTTTCCCACCGAGACGGTGTACGGTCTCGGCGCTGACGTTCTGAACCTCGATGCAGTCCGAAGTGTGTTCCGGGTCAAGGGACGCCCGGGCGACAATCCGCTCATCGTGCACGTCTCGGGTACGCGCCAGCTCGATGATGTTGTTGACGAAATTCCGGACAAAGGAAAGATGCTCGGGGAGGCGTTCTGGCCCGGTCCTTTGACCCTTGTTATGAAGCGCACAATACTGGTATCGGACCTCGTGACAGCCGGTCTTGATACCGTCGCGGTCCGGATGCCTGGTCACCCTGTCGCGCTGGCCCTTATCCGTGCGTTTGGCGAAGGAATCGTTGGCCCGAGTGCCAATCTTTCCGGCAGGCCGAGTCCGACAACTGCTCAACATGTGTACGACGATCTCCGCGGTCAGGTGGAAATTATTCTGGATGCCGGACCGACGACGATCGGGCTGGAGTCAACCGTGGTCGATGTGACGACTGAACCGCCGATGATCCTGCGTCTTGGCGGGTTGACGAAGGAGAGGATCGAGGAGGTAATAGGTCAGGTTGAAATCGACACTGCAGGGAGCAGAAATGCGCGCTCACCGGGCACAAGGTACCGGCACTATGCACCGCGTGCGCAGGTAATGTTGGTTCGACATGAGGATCGGGAGGGTTTTGCCGCCTTGCTGCAGGAGCAGCGGCAGTCGGGCAAGATAGTAGGATGTATCGTGCACTCACCTCTTCTTGCCAAGCTTGAGACGGGCGATTCCTTCCGCGTGCTGCCATCATCCATTGAAATCTTCGCCCGGCATCTCTTCAGGACTTTGCGCGAGCTCGACGCCCTGCGCGCTGAAGTCATCATCGTCGAGGGGGTGCCGGAACAGGGACTCGGGGCGACTGTCATGGATCGGTTGCGGCGGGCTTCAAACGGCTGAGTTGTTGCGTGCCCGGCTCCTTTTTTTCTGATGCTCTTTACACTTTTTTCCGCTATATTTCTGCCCGTTCACAATGCGACATCACGCCTCTCGTCATATCGGAATTATCGGAGAATTTGCCAAGCTTGATGTCGATCGCTCGGATCGAACGGGCATACCGGAAGCCATCCTGGCTGAAGGGAAGACGGTCGACCAGGTTGTCAGGACTCTTCAGCATATGGCCAAGGCTTCAGGAGTCGCTCTTGCGACGCGAGTGGATCCTGCCTGTGCGGATGCCATACGGCGTAAGCTGCGCTCGAATTTCAGCATCGATTGGAACGAGGCAGGACGCACCGTCGTCGTTCATAAAAAAGGTCTGAAACGGACTCGCACGGGCGGTCAGATTGCCGTGCTTGCAGCCGGGACGTCTGACATTCCTACCGCCGAGGAAGCCCGGGTCACTGCCGAAGTCATGGGCTGTAACGTCCTGGCGCGATATGATGTCGGTATCGCAGGCATCCACAGGCTCCTGGAGCCCCTTCGGGAAATTTTCTCGAATGAAGTCTCAGCCATCGTCGTTGTTGCCGGGATGGAAGGCGCCCTCCCGTCGGTCGTTCGTGGTCTCGTTGCAGTTCCCGTGATCGGTGTCCCGACGAGTACAGGGTACGGGTACGGCGGTCACGGACAGGGGGCACTCATGACGATGCTGCAATCGTGTGCGCCCGGTTTGACGGTTGTGAATATCGATAACGGTTTCGGCGCCGGAGCGACAGCGGCACTCATCGCCAACAGGGTTGCTGACGCCCGGTTGAAACGATCCTGATTCAGATCTTCTCCTTTCCTCCATCACTCACTCGAAGAAAAAAAATCCTATGGCTTCCAGACGGAAAACAAGTGAGAAACGTCCTCTTGTCGCCATCATGCTCGGAAGTGCATCAGATTTGGAGCAGGTGGAACCTGCTCGTTCGACGCTGAGAGAGTTTGGCGTTCCGTGTGAACTCAGGGTCCTGTCCGCGCATCGAACGCCCGATCATGCTTTGAAGTATGCTGCAGAGGCGGAATCGCGGGGGATCGAAGTCATCATCGCTGCAGCAGGAGGGGCTGCACACCTGCCCGGTGTGGTAGCCGCCAAAACGCTTCTCCCCGTCATTGGCATACCGATCAAATCGAAAGCGCTGAATGGTCTCGATTCGCTCCTTTCGATCGTTCAAATGCCGGCAGGCATCCCGGTCGCCACCGTTGCGATTGACGGATCGGCAAATGCCGCTCTTCTGGCAGTGGCAATCATGGCCGGCAAGCATCCAGAGTTGCGCAAGAAGCTCAGAAAGTACCGCAAGACTCTGGAAGAAAAAGTACTCGGTGCAAAAGTCTAGCCAGTGTGCACAGTCGTTCAGTGTCGAATCCTCTTCCCGCACTGCCCTGGTGGATATTGGGACAAACTTCCACTCGGATCAGCTGAATTCCTGGTCACGCAGTCAACACCCAAAGTTCTGAAGGAGACTAGCATGTTGAGGAAAACCATCGGTCTGATTTCGCTCGTGATGATTGTTCTGCTGATCGCGGGGTGCGGCAAAACCAGGACTTCCATCACGCTGGCAGGATCGACTGCCTTCCAGCCATTTGCTGAGAAGTTGGCGGATCAATACATGAAGACAAACCGGAATGCATCAATCACGGTTCAGGGAGGCGGATCCGCAGTTGGTGTCCAGTCGGCAATCTCCGGGGCAGCGCAAATCGGCATGGCCGATTTGGTGGAATTACCCCCCGAAGCACAGCAACTGACTGCCACGATTGTTGCGAGGGATGGAATTGCTCTGGTGCTCAATCCCAACAACAAAGTAGCGAACCTCACGTTGCAGCAGGTGCGGGATGTCTTCAATGGCAAGATCAAGAATTGGAACGAGGTGGGCGGCGCGAATGCTCGGATAACTGTAGTTTCTCGCGAGGCCGGATCAGGCACCCGCTCATCATTTGAGCAGATTGTGAAAGAGATCTCTCTGGCCAAAGATGCGCTGATTCAAGATTCCAACGGGACCATCCGGGAGACTGTGTCGAACGATCCAAACGCGATTGGATATCTGTCGCACGGGCTCCTGAATGAGAAGATCAGGGCCATCAAGGTCGACGACCAGGAATGCACGACCGAGCTCATCATGGCAGGGACCTATAAACTTGTCAGGCCGATTTATCTCCTCGTCAAAGGTACTCCGGAGGGAGAGGCCAAGAATTTTATTGACTATATCTTGTCGTCGGAAGGCCAGAATACGCTCAAATCGAACGGATTGATACCCGCCAAGTGAACTGACATTCCCCATCAAGGTATTCGATGAGTCTGATCGGTGAAAAGGGAGTACGGAGAATCCTGTCGATAACGGCATTCTCTGCAATCTCCGCGCTGCTCCTCATCGCCCTCTTTATTCTCACTGAGGGATTGCCCTTCATTTTCCGCTACGGCCTCCACGATTTCCTCCTCGAGTCCGACTGGGATCCCCAGACCGGGAAGTTCGGCATCTTCCCGATGGTGGCCGCTTCGCTTTGGGTTACATTTGGCGCGATGGTTGTTGGGGCACCACTGGGTGTCGCTGGGGCGATTTTTCTCAGCGAGTTCGTTCCCAAATCAGTGATGCGAGTAGTCAAACCGACGATTGAGCTCCTCGCCGCCATCCCTTCGGTTGTCTACGGCTTCATCGGTGTTATGGTCCTTGCGCCCCTGATCCGAACTCAACTGGGAGGACCAGGTCTTTCACTCCTCGCCGCCTCCATCATCCTTGGGATCATGATTCTCCCGACCGTCATCAGCATCTCGATCGACTCGATTCAAGCAGTCCCTCAATCGTACCGCGAAGGATCACTGGCCCTTGGAGCTACAACCTGGCAGACGATCCATATGGTGACTGTCAAAGCGGCGAAATCCGGGATCATCGCGAGCATCATCCTGGGGATGGGCCGGGCGATAGGAGAGACAATGGCCGTGATCATGGTCGCCGGCAACTCTGTCAGAATCCCTGAGTCACCATTGGATTCTGTGCGGTCGCTCACCGCAAACATCGCGCTGGAAATGAGCTATGCCACAGGGCTTCATCGACAGGCCCTCTTCGCCACCGGAGTGATTCTCTTTGTCGGGATCATCATCCTCAATTCGATTGCAATCGTTGCATTGCGGAAAAGGGTGTACAAGAAATGAGGATACGGCCGAGATACACACAATGGCTCGCCGTCACGATCCTGGGAGGAGCGACAATACTGACGCTGGCCGTTCTGGTTTTCATTATTGTTTTCGTACTCGAAAAAGGCCTTCCCGTTGTGAACTTTGGGTTTCTCTTTACCAATGCGGAGGATATGGGACGGGCGGGCGGGATCTTCACGACTTTGATTGGCACAATTGTCCTGCCTCTGCTGGCCATTATTGTGGCCGCTCCTCTCGGAATCAGCACCGCCGTCTATCTGACAGAATATACGGTTGAAACCAGGGCTACCAAGATTATACGGTTCGGCACAGATTGTCTTGCCGGCATCCCTTCAATTATCTTCGGACTGTTTGGCTTCATCTTCTTCGTCACAACTCTTGGTCTGGGTTGGTCCATCCTGTCCGGCGGACTGACCTTAGCTGTAATGATACTTCCGACGATCATCCGGACTACTGAAGAAGCGGTCAAGGCCGTTCCGAAATCCTACCGTCAGGTCAGCTTCTCACTGGGGGCGACCCGATGGCAAACGGTCAAAAGGGTCATTTTGCCCAATGCGTTGCCGGGAATTCTCACAGGAATCATGCTGGGAATCGGTCGTTCGATCGGCGAGACGGCTGCAGTCATCTTCACCGCCGGTTCGTCTCTTCGCATGCCGAGTTCGGTATTCGATTCGACCCGCACGATGGCAGTGCACTTCTATATTCTCGCGAGGGAGGGAATATCCTCTGAGAATGCCTATGGCACAGCGGCGACTCTCATTATCGCCGTTCTTGCCATCAACCTGACTGCCTACTGGATGATGGGCCGTTTCATTGCCAAACGATCTTGAATCCCAAAGAGTGTGCATGGATGCTAAGTTCGACATACAGGATCTGAATGTGTATTGGGACGGGAACCTTCTGCTGAAAAAGGTCAGCCTCAAGATACCGTTTTGTCAGATTCTCGGCGTCATCGGTCCTGCGGGATCGGGAAAGACCACGTTTATCAGATCGCTGGACCGGATGAATGAACTGGAGCCAGGCTTCAAAATGGAAGGGCGGATCCTGCTCGACGGTGAAGACATCTATGCACCGGGTTATGATGCCGTGACGTTACGCAAGAAAGTGGGAATGGTCTTTGCGCTGCCCGTCGCATTACCCATGAGCATCTACGAGAATATTGTCTATGGTCCCAGATTGGCCGGCATTCGAAACCACGATCAGCTCGGCGGGCTCGTTGAACAAAGCCTGCAAGCAGCTTTCATGTGGGACGAGGTCAAGGACCGGTTGGAGATGTCGGGGCTTCGGCTCTCGGGGGGACAACAACAACGACTCTGTCTGGCGAGGGTCCTCGCCATGGAACCCGAAGTGATCCTCCTTGACGAGCCATGCTCGGGGCTCGATCCGATTTCAACCGCCAAGATTGAGGAAGCATTGACCGCGCTCAAGAAGAAATACACGATCATACTCGTGACGAACAATACAAAACAGGCGGCGAGGATTGCCGATCAAACCGCATTCTTTCTCATGGGAGAACTGATTGAGATCGGACCGACCGATCGTATTTTTACTGCCCCCATCCACAAACAGACGGATGACTACGTCACCGGGAGGTTCGGGTGATGTTGGTTGCATACCAGGGCGCAAACGCAGTTTCCAACAAGATCGAAATCAATTCTCTGGATCTCTTCTACGGCAAGTTCCAGGCGTTGAAGACGGTCGGCATGTCCATGCGGGAGAACATGATCACCGCGCTGATCGGGCCATCGGGCTGCGGAAAATCGACACTACTTCGTTGTCTCAATCGGATGAACGATTTGATACCGGGTGTTCAGGTGAAGGGGAATGTGCGCCTGGATGGAGCGGATATCTATGATTCTTCAATCGAAGTCGCAGAATTGAGGAAACGTGTGGGAATGGTCTTCCAGCGGCCGAATCCCTTTCCGCTCACTGTCTTTGCGAATGTCGTTTATGGACTGAAGGTCGCCGGCATCCGAAACTCGTCACGGCTCAAGGAAATCGCCGAGCAGAGCCTCAGGGCGGCATGGTTGTGGGACCTTCTGAAAGACAAGCTGGATCACCCTGCTCTGGACCTTCCGCTCGACCAACAGCAAAGACTGTGCATAGCAAGACTGCTGGCGGTTCAGCCGGAAGTAATCCTGATGGATGAGCCGTGTTCAGCTCTTGACCCGATCGCAACCATGAAGGTCGAAGAGCTGATGATGGAACTGAAGAAGAAATATACGATCGTCATCGTGACGCATAACATGCAGCAAGCGGCCAGAGTTTCGGACTTCACTGGATATATGCTTCTCGGTGAAATGATTGAGTTCGGTGTGACGAACGATGTCTTTACCAAGCCCACAAAGAAGTTGACGGAAGATTATATCACCGGCAAATATGGTTGAGAACAGAAGTCACGACGGTACGGCATTTTTTTTCAAACGGGAGTGCTATGGACAAGAGACACTTTGACGTTGAATTGGACCAGCTAAGGCATAAGCTGGTCATGATGGCAACAAAAGTCGAAATCCTCATCAATTATTCGATAGAAGCCATCCGGAAGAGGGATGCGGCTGTGGTTGGAACCGCCACGGCGATGGACAAAGAAATCGATCAGATGGAAATCGACATCGAGGAGGCGGCAATATCCCTGATTGCACGGCACCAGCCCGCGGCCGGGGACCTGAGATTTCTGGTGGGCGCAATCAAGATCAACAATGACCTGGAGCGCATCGGTGATCACGGCGTCAACATTGCCCAGAGCGCCGCCCTCCTGGCAGGCCGACCCGCTGTCAAGGTGCTGGCCGATATTCCGTGGATGGCAGGCCTCGCGGTCAGCATGTTGAAGGACAGCCTCGACAGTTTCATCTCTGCCAATCCGGAGAAAGCCCGCGAAGTGTGTACTCGCGATGACCAGGTGGACGATTTGAAGGATCAGATCCTGAGCATTGTGTTAACCTTCATGATGGAAAATCCCGGTTTTATCTCCGAGGGGATGACCCTCATCCTGGTGGCTCGTAATCTCGAACGCATCGCCGATCTCGCGACCGACATTTCCGAGGAGGCCATCTACATCCACCAGGGAAAAGTTATCAAGCACGGGGCGGAACAACAGTCGGAAGAAGGGGAAGCGACTCGTTGAAAAGGTCCGTCGAGCCGATTCCGTGTTTTGCACTCTCGTGTGCCGTGCAGCGCTAGAACCGGTGTTTTGTTTGAAGAAAAGTACGCCAAAGCCCCGGCAATCCTGCCGCCGAATGAGCCCGATCAAGCCCTGGCTGAAGGCAACAATCGAATCACTTCTGATGCGGTCGTTTAGTAACAAGTAAGTTTCTTCTAACGCTGGCCAATGAGTTGGTACCTATCTAAATGAACAAACCGAATGGACTCCGACAATGAAAATCAACAAGATGATACAAAGGATGCTACCTCATGATGACTCGTTCTACAAGTTCTTCGAGGCAGCATCACAGAACCTGGTGAATGCCGCAGATCTCATGAAAGAGATCGTCCTCGCGAAGGAGGGATCGGTCCGGGACAAACTCATCATGCAGATCAAGGAGTTAGAGCACCATGGCGACAGTCTGACACACCAGATTTTTTCTGAACTCAATTCGACGTTTGTCACTCCATTCGACCGGGAGGACATACATCAGCTCACTTCTGCACTCGATGATGTCATGGATCACATGGACGGCGCCGCAAGCCGGATATCGCTTTATAAGATCAAGAAGTGCCCCAAGTCGGTTCTCACTCTGGTGGACATACTCCAGCTCTCGATCGCTGAGCTCCATCGGGGGGTAGAAATGCTGCCGGATCTGGATAAGAAGAACGAGCTGCAACGGGTGTTTCAGAAAGTCAACGAGTACGAAAACACTGCCGACACGATTTTCGAAAGAGGGGTCGCTGACCTCTTCGAGAAAGAGCGAAACGCAATCCAGGTGATCAAGTTGAAGGAGATTCTTGTGGGACTGGAGACTGCCACAGACAAGTGCGAAGATGCCGCAAATGTGTTGGAAGGCATTTACATCAAGCACGCATAACAGACTGTAGTCATCCCCCCAAGGCATCCCAAGCTTCGTGCGGGCGATTCGATTGTGCGTGGAGACTGCATGACTCTGGGTGCGTAAACTGAGCAAAGAAAACTATGGCATTGATCATCATCCTCGTATTTGTCGCTTTGGCGTTCGATTTCCTCAATGGCATGAACGACGCCGCCAATTCGATTTCCACCGTCGTATCGACAAGAGTGCTCACGCCTCGAATCGCCGTTGCCTGGGCGGCCTTTTTCAATTTCGTTGCGGCATTCGGATTTGGTGTCGCGGTCGCAAAGACCATCGGCAAAGGGATTGTAGATCCAGCCGTGGTTACTCAGGGCCTCATCGCTTCTGCTTTGCTGGGCGCAATCGTCTGGACCCATCTATGCACTCGGTTTGGTTTGCCGATAAGCGTTTCGCATTCGCTTATCGGAGGACTTGTGGGAGCGACAATCATCAAAGCGGGGATTGGTCCTCTGAACATCCCTGGACTGTTGAAAGTCGCCGCGTTCATTTTTCTTTCTCCCATCGTCGGGCTCATCGCAGCGCTTCTCCTTATGGTGCTTGTGACGTGGTGCTTTCGTCGCTCTTCCCCGACGAAGGTGAAACGCGTCTTCAAGGTAGGCCAGCTGCTCTCCTCGGCGGCATATAGCCTGGGGCATGGGACGAACGATGCTCAAAAGACGATGGGTATCATTTCTATTCTCCTTTTCTCATCACAAATCGATCTACCTGGCTGGATGTATGACAAATCAGAAGGTTTCTATGTCCCAGTCTGGGTGATCCTCTCAGCCCATACTGCGATCGGACTTGGAACTCTCACCGGCGGGTGGAAAGTCATTCGAACGATGGGAATGAGGCTCACACATTTGCAGCCCGTCGGCGGGTTCTGTGCTGAAACGGGCGGCGCATTCGTCCTGCTCGGCACAGCAATTTTCGGAATTCCTGTCAGCACAACGCACACGATCGCTGGTGCTATCATGGGTGTCGGCGCAACTCGCAGAATATCGGCAGTGCGCTGGGGTATCGCCGGGAAAATCGTTATCGCCTGGATCCTCACCATCCCGGCATCGGCCATCGTCGCGGCGATTTGCTATGAATTCGTCGGGCGATGGTTGTGACGCGGCGGGACTCCTTAGAAATCCGCGCACGAGTGTCAATCTTCCTTATTTTTTCCTGACGATAAAGGCCGATTCCAATTCCTGGGAATCACCGCCCTGGCTCCTTCTGGTCGATTGTTGCATCTTTCCGCGCGAATCACCTACTTGTACGTGAACGCAATGAGGGCTACCTCCCGTTTTCGACGTGTAGGGGTCTCTGCATGGTCATCTGGCATAACACAGTCGATGCTTCGCGCATCCCGGAGTACGTGAGTGCCGGACAGGAAGTCGAGTTGTGGATCGGGACCTACCCGATAGAGGGAGGGCAATCTGTTTGGCTGGAGATCACGTTGTATACGGCTGACGGGAGGGAACTCTTCTGCAAGATGCCGGCCCAATGGCAGTCGAACAGCGAGCAGCGGAACAACTCCTATTGGAAGATGGACCTCGGAGTATTCAATTCCGGAGATCGGGTTGAGTATCGCGTCTACGGAAGCAAAGATGACGAACTCGTGTCGTGCAACGATACGTATTCATTTGAGGTAAGCTGAAGTACTCCCGCCTGAACCACTACCCCTTCTGTTTCTTCCCCGGCGAATAACGGACGATATCGGCACGCTCGATCGTTACCATGCCGCCGGATCCTGACTTCTCGAACAAATCGTCAACAGACGGCAGAAACTCCTTGATTTTGTCCTCGGCGTCGACGATTTCAACGACAATCGGGAGGTCCTCCGAGAGCCGGAGAATTTTCGCCGTGTGAATCACGCGGCTGTTGGCCCCGAAGCCCTCAATCCCCCGCAGAACGGTGGCGCCTGCTAGGCCGTTTTTTTTTGCTGATTCCACGAGAACCTCGTAGAGCGGCCGGTGGTCAACCTTGTCCGACTCTCCAAGGAAGATCCGAAGAAGTTTTCCCTCACCCGCGAGTTTCATGGTTCCAGCTCCTTCCGGCTAGAGAGTCCTGCCGGCAATCAGTCCTAACCAGGTTCCCGAAAGACAGCAAAGGACGCTCGCAAAAACGTTCAAGGATGCATAGGCGAATTCTCCATCCTTGAGCATCGCGATAGTTTCGTAACTGAAACTTGAAAAGGTGGTGAACCCTCCGAGGATGCCGATGGTCAGAAACATCCGAAGCGATGGGTGGGACAGGAACCGCTCCTCCATCGAACCCATGATCAGGCCAATGACGAAGCAGCCGAGGATATTGACGGCCAGGGTGCCGTAGGGAAACGCGCTCCCCAGGCGTTCGTGTACCAGCCCGGACATCCAATACCTCGTCGCTGCACCAATTCCGCCCCCGAGAAAAACCAGCAAGTAGCTTTGCACCCCATCCTCCCGCTATCATCTTCCGTCGAAGAGAAGTTCTAAAGCCAACCTGAATCTTTGTACCATTCGATCGTTTTTTGCAATCCCTCGTCCATTGTCACGTGGGTCTGGTAGCCCGTGTCTTTGTGGAATTTTCCGGGATCGCACACCCAGTAGGGCTGAAGCATATCCCGTGCCTTCTCGATATTCAGTGTCGCCGGGGAGGACGAAAATGACGTCAGGATTTCCGATATCCCTGCCATGGCATAGAGGAGAAACGACGGTAAACGGACGCGAATGGTCCGCCGTCCGAGAATTCGCGCCGCGGATTCAAGGATCTCCATCAACGTGTAGATTTTCGGATCCGAAACGAAGTATGTTTCACCGGTTGTCTTGTCGCTGAGGGCGGCGTCGACAATGGCCCGCGCGAGATCAGGTCCGTAAATCATACTGAGACGCTTGTGGTGCGTCCCGAAGACCGGCTCTATGCCTTTGTTGATCCATTGAAAGATTTGTAGTATGTCGGCGTCTCTCGGGCCGTAGACAGCAGGAGGACGAAGGATGGCGATGGGAATTTTCTTTGCGTAGAGTTGGCAAACCGTCTCCGCTTCAAGTTTTGAAACACCGTACGTGGTGATGGGTGTGCCCGGTGAGTCTTCGCGGAGCGGTGTGCCATCAAGACTGGGTCCGGCGGCGGCAAGGCTGCTCAGATACGTGACCTTCTTGAGTCGCGGATTGTCAGATGCAGCTTCGAGGAGATTTTTCGTTGCCAGGACGTTGCCGTCGTGATACTCGGCCGGCTTTTTGGCCTTCGTAACGCCGGCAATATGAAGCACGTAGTCGACGTCTCTGAGAGCCGGCTTGAGGGAGTCCATGCTGTAGTAACTCCCACGGACGATCTCGATGGGAAGCTTGCCGATCCAGCCAAGGTCGGGCCTGCTGTAGCGGACCAGGCAGCGCACATTGAAACCGCGCTGGAGCAGGAGTTCAATTGTATGACTTCCGACGAAACCCGTACCGCCGGTGACCAGGATTGTCTGAATACCTGTTTCCTTTCAAAATCGAAGGGTTTCGTTGACTTTCGACGCTTATTGAAGTATATTCAAAAAAGTTCGGATTAGCAAAAACACTCCTTTTCTCACCTTTTCACTTCACACTGACAGAGGATTCCTTGGACCTATTTGACAAGTGTAAGGCTTTTACGCGCGCGGACGAGACGAAGGCGCTTGGATTGTACCCCTATTTCCACGCAATCGAGGAAAGTGAAGGACCGGTCGTTCAGATCGAAGGCCGGAAGATCGTCATGGCAGGCTCAAACAACTATCTTGGTCTCACGGCACACCCCAAGGTGAAGGAAGCTGCCATTAAAGCCGTTCAGAAGTACGGTACCGGATGTTCAGGATCGCGCTACCTTACGGGGACGCTCGATTTGCACGTGGAACTTGAACGCCGTCTGGCGCTCTTCATGGGAAAGGAAGACTGCCTCCTTTACAGCACCGGATTTCAAACTGCCCAGGGAATCATTCCGACCCTCGTGCAACCCGGAGAATATGTCGTCTCCGACAAAGACAACCATGCGTGTATCGTTGCCGGAAACCTGATCGCGAATGGTGCCGGTACGATGGTCGATAAAAACTCGCAGGTCGTTATCCGCTACAAGCACAACGATATGAAGCACATGGAGACGGTCATTTCGCAGCTCCCTCTCGACGTGCCAAAACTGATTGTATCAGACGGAGTGTTTAGTACCTCGGGCGAGATTCTCGATCTGCCCGGCCTCGTGAAGGTCGCGAAGAAGTACAACGCACGCATCCTGGTGGACGATGCCCACGCGGTCGGCGTTATCGGCAAGGGCGGACGTGGCACGGCGAGTCATTTCGGCCTCGAGAAGGAAACCGACTTGACGATGGGGACTTTCAGCAAGACCTTTGCATCGCTCGGGGGATTTGTTGTCGGAGACCGCTCGGTCATCAACTATCTCAAACATCACGCTCCGGCGTTGATCTTCAGCGCGAGTCCGACACCTGCCTCCGTTGCCTCGGCACTCGCGGCGCTTGATGTTCTCGAAGCAGAACCGTGGCGAATCGACAAGCTCATGCAAAACGCCCGCAAAATGCGGAAGGGATTCAAAGAGATGGGGTACCGCGTCATCGAACATGACTCCGCTGTCGTCCCTGTGATCATCGGAGACACCGAAAAAGTCCTCATGATGTGGCGGGCCTTGTTTGACGCGGGGGTGTTCGTGAACGCGTTCATCCGTCCGGGCGTGCCGCCGGGACTTGAGATGCTTCGCACGAGTTACATGGCGACGCATGAGGACGTCCACCTGGACAAGATCTTGAACGTCTTCTCCGAAGTTGGAAAGAAAATGGGTGTGATCAGCTAGTTGCCGGTATGATCATCATGCCATCTCCTTAAGGACCTCAGAAGCCGCTGCGTTATACGTGGCGGCTCTTTTGTTTTGCGCGTCATCACCTTCCTGCCACATTCCCGGGGCGCATGCATGAGCACAATACTTGTTGAACCGATTCACACACGAGCGGAGCGAGAGCTCTTCATCAAATTTCTGTGGAAGATCTACGAGGGGAATCCGTACTGGGTGCCGCCGCTGCTCATGGACCGGCGAAAACTGATGGACCGGAAGAAGAACCCCTTCTATCAGCACGCAGACGCAGAGTTCTATCTGGCGCGCCGCGACGGAGAGATCGTCGGGAGAATCGCCGCCATCGTAAATCACAACCACAACAAGGAACACAACGAGAACATCGGGTTCTTTGGCTTCTTCGAATGCATCAATGATCAAAACGTGGCAAATGCCCTGTTTGATACGGCGAGCAGCTATCTGAAGTCGAAAGGCGTGACCGCGATGCGCGGACCGGCGAACCCGTCTGTCAACGATGAGTATGGCTTGTTGACGGAGGGATTCAGCGAACGTCCCACGGTTCTCTTGACCTACAATCCCGAATACTATGTGAAGCTCGTCGAAGGTTATGGCTTCGTGAAAGCGAAGGAATTGTATTCCTATTTTCTGAAGCAGGAAACGGTCTATACCGAGAGGTTCAACAGGGCGAATGCTCTCGTAAAAGCCCGCAACAGCCTCACCGTCCGTCATATGAACATGAAGAACTTCCACGCCGATGTCGAGATTGTGAAACATCTCTACAACGCGGCGTGGGCAAAAAACTGGGGTGCAGTTCCCATGACTGATGCGGAAATCGACTCGCTGGCCGCGGATCTGAAGCCGATCGTCAGGCCGGAGCTCGTACTCTTTGCGGAATCGAAGGGGAAACCGATTGGATTCGGCCTCTCGCTTCCCGATATCAATACAGCGCTTTGGTACAACAAGAAAGGGCGTTTGCTTCCAGGATTGTTTCAGTTGTTTTTCCGCAAGAAAGAAATTAATTTGGTTCGCGTCATCGTGCTTGGTGTCCTTCCCGAATACGTGAATTCAGGCGCGGCCGGCGTTCTCTTCTATGAGACTGCAGTCGCCGCGAAAAAGCTCGGCTACGCGTACGGTGAAGCAAGCTGGGTGCTGGAAGACAACGTCCGCATGGTCAAATCCGCTGAAGCGATGAATGGCAAGATTACCAGGCGCTACCGCATCTACGACAAGCCGATCTAAGCGCTATGCCTGTACGCACTGACCTGACTGGAAATTCCGATGCCGATTAATAAAGTCGAAAAAATCTGGATGAACGGAGCGCTCGTGAACTGGGACGACGCGAAAGTGCACGTGCTCACGCACGCCATGCACTATGGCTCGAGCTGGTTCGAAGGAATCCGGTGTTATGAAACGAAACGGGGCTCGGCGATCTTCCGCCATGACGCCCATCTGCAAAGGTTGATCGAATCAGCGAAAATGTACCGCTCTGCGGTGCCCTACACGATAAAGCAATTGCAGGAAGCCGTGAAGGAAACTATCCGCGTCAACGGCATGAAATCGTGCTACATCCGCCCGCTGGCGTACCGGGGATACGGAGAGGTGGGAGTATTTCCCCTGGGCTGTCCCGTTGAGGTCATGATCGCCGTGTGGAACTGGGGAGCGTACCTGGGGAGCGAGGCGCTCGATCGCGGCATCGACGTTTGTGTCTCATCGTGGAACCGGCCGGCGCCCAACACACTGCCGACGATGTCGAAGGCAGGCGGGAATTATCTGAGCTCCCAGCTGATCAAGATGGAGGCCGTCGCGGACGGCTACGCTGAAGGGATCGCGCTCGACACCGCCGGATACATCAGCGAAGGAAGCGGCGAGAATATTTTCATCGTTCGTGACGGCATCGTCTACACGCCGCCGCTGATTTCCGCGATTCTTCCCGGGATCACGCGTTCTTCCGTCTTCAAGCTCATGGAGTCCGCACGAATACGGATCGTGGAAGGCCTCATCCCGCGGGAAATGTTGTACATCGCTGATGAGGTGTTCTTCACGGGAACGGCGGCTGAAATCACGCCGATCCGATCGGTGGATAAGATGAATGTCGGAGACGGGAACCCGGGTCCGGTGACCAAAAAGTTGCAGGAGATGTTCTACGATGTCGTGCGAAATGGGAACGATACGTATCAATGGCTGGATTTTGTTTACGACTGACGGAGAGTTCTCGTGTCACAATCAACGAGTGGTAGTGCGCTCTGGAAGAATCTCTTTTCCGGAAAAAGCGTTCAGGAAGGCAGCACCGAGGCGGTACTGAGCAAGGTCCCTGCATTTGCGGACCTGTCGACCCGTGAACTCCGCGGCGTTGCCGCCATCGTGCACAAGAGGGAATACAAGGCGGGTGAACCGGTGTTCTATCAGGGCGACCCGGGCCTGGGAATGTACATCATCCAGGAGGGAGAGGTCTCCATCCGTATCGCAGAACACGAGGGAGAAGATAAGGAGCTCGCCGTGCTCGCGGAAGGCGACTTTTTCGGAGAGCTGGCGCTTCTCGACGAATCGCCGCGGTCTGCCTCGGCTGTCTGTCACACGGATTGTTCCCTCATCGGGTTCTTTCGAACCGATCTGTTCGAGCTCATTGAGCAGAAAACCGACCTTGGCATCAAGATCGTGCTCAAACTTGCCGAAATCCTGGCTCTCCGTTTACGGAAGACCGACAAAGAACTTTCGAAAGTGCGGGGCCAGCTTGATCGCCTGAAGTCACAACATGAGAAGGATGAACCGATCGCATCGGAGGACCATCATGGCAAAGACAAAACGAAGACCATCGGCCCGTAAGGTGATACACACCGGGCGCCGCCCGGCCCGCGCACAATCGAGGATCGAATTGCGACGCATCCTCGTCCCGATAGACTTCTCGGATCATTCGAAGAAAGCACTCCAATACGCCATCCCGTTCGCCGGGCAATTCAAATCCTCGATCGATTTGCTGTATGTCGTCGAACCGACGATCTATCCGGCCGACTTCAGCTTCGGCCAGGTCGGATTACCCTCTGTCGAAGACGAGCTCCGGCAGCGCGGTGAGGAGGAGCTCAAGGCTCTCATAAAAAACGAAATCGGGACCCGTGTAAAGGCCCGTTTTGCAGTGCGAACAGGGAAAGCATTCAACGAGATCGATCAATACGCAAGATCGGAGGGAATAGACCTCGTTATCATCGCGACGCACGGTCACTCAGGCATGGAGCACGTCCTTTTCGGCAGCACGGCCGAAAAGGTGGTGCGATACGCCCCATGCCCCGTTCTGGTAGTAAGACTGACGGAGAAGGAGTTTGTGAAGTAGGAGACTGTACTAGAACCTATCACAAAATTGAAAAAAAGAATCACGCAAAGCCGCCAAGTCGCCAAGAATTAGACCTTTTGGATGGGTTTGCGTCTTTGTTTACCCCGACATCCTGAGCGACCCCGAGCGAGCGGAGCGAGTCGAGGGGGAGTCGAAGGATTAGTCGGGGCGACTTTGCCTGCCTGCCGGCAGGCAGGCGTGAGGGTTTTTGAGATGGCTTCTACTAATTCATTGTTCATTCATCATCAAGATTGGAGAGGGGATATGGAGAAGAGAAAGAGTCTGTGGGTAATCGCCCTGATGCTGGCCGTCGGGTCGTTCCTGTTTGCCCAGGAACATGTCGCGACAATCAGTCCGGCTAAACCAAAGATCGGGGACGAGCTCATCATCACGTACAACGCGGCGGCCAAGGCGGCCGTGTTTGGCTCGGCGAAAGAGATATCGGCTGAGGTGCTTGTCGCGAAGAATACCGGCTTACCGCAGTTGATCGAATTACCGATGAAGAAGGACGGAAAACACTGGAAGACCGCCTTCAAACTGAACGACGACAAAGCGCGCGTTCTGTTGCTGCGATTCGTAGCCGGCGATCAGAAGGACGACAACGGCGAGAATGCGTGGCTCACGATGGTCTATGGGTCCAATGGAATTCCTGTCGAGGGTGCCAACTTCTCAAGAGGTACCATCCTTCGGACGGGCTCTTTGGTCGATTTCAAGGTCACGAAAGACGCCGAGGGCATGGCTGGTGCACTCGCGAAAGAACGGGAGCTGTATCCTGCAAATTACGCCGCATTGTTCCTGCAATGGAGCTTGAAGCTGCGTGAGGCACCGGGCGATGAGACAAAAGCCGTCATAAAGAAACAACTTGAAACCGAATTCCAGAAGGCCAAACCGAAAGAAGAGGACCTCGTTCAGTTTGCTTCGTGGTTCGAACAGGTTGGCATGAAAGAGAAAGCGGAAGAGATCAGGACGAAGGCCGCTGTGGAGAATCCGAAAGGAAAGGTAGCTCAGGCGGTAGTGCTGAGCAAGATCTACAAAGAAACCGACATGCTCAAGCGGGCTGACGCGCTACAGAAGTTCCTGTCGGAATATCCTCAGAAGGGAACGGATAAGGAGAATTTCGAGTTTACGATGGGTTACTCCAGGGCAAACGGCTATCTCGCGGCGAAGAAATACGATGAGGTGCTCGCAGCGCTCGATGCGATGCCGAGGAAAGATGGCAACCTCTACAACAATCTCGCCTGGCCTCTCATAGAAAAGGGCACGGACGTGGAGTTCGGGGTCACTTTGGCAAAGATGGGTGTTGATCTGCTGCAGAATCCTGATCCATCCTCCAAGCCTCCCTACCTGAGCGTCACTCAATGGAAGAAATCGACTCTGACGGGCCTGGGGATGATCCAGGACACGTACGCATTCGGCCTTTATCAACTTGGCAAATACTCTGAGGCGGAAAGTGCATATGAGGAAGCGTTCACACTGACCAAAGGAGCTCAGGCCGACATTAATCAACGTCTTGTCGAATGCTACGTGAAGAATGGAAAGTATGACAAGGCGATGAAGGTTGCTGCCGACTGCATCCAAAAAGCCAAGTCGAATGACAAGATGGTAGAGGCTTACAGGACTGCCTATGTCAAGGTGAAGGGCTCGGACCAGGGGTTTGAAGCCGCCGTCGAACAGGCGAAGGCAACGGCAAAGTCAGACATGAAGAAGGACATTCTCAAGAGCATGGTGAACAAGCCCGCCGTCGATTTTGCACTTCAAAGCCTCGACGGCAAGACGGTGAAGCTCTCCGAGCTCAAGGGGAAAGTCGTGGTCGTCGATTTTTGGGCGACGTGGTGCGGGCCGTGCAAAGCATCGTTCCCATACCTGCAGAAGGTCTATGACAAGTACAAGACCAATCCGAACGTCGTCATCCTTGCGCTCGACACATGGGAAAACGTGTCAGGCAAGGAGCGTGAGGATCTCGTCAAGAAATTTATGGCCGACAACAAGTACACCTTCACGGTACTTTACGACAAGGGTTTTGTGGAGAAGTACGGTGTTGAAGGTATACCGACGAAGTTCGTCATCGACAAGAAAGGGATGATCCAATTCAAGTCGATTGGATTCATGGGCGGTGACAAGATGGTGGAAGAGCTCACGATGCAGCTGGAGATGCTGCTCGATGATAATTTCTACTCGATGAACTAAGCTCTCTCAGGATACGCGAGAAAGCGAAAACCCGTCCCGGGGCAACTCGAGACGGGTTTTTCATTGCGCTGTAAGAAGGCCGACTTCTACTTGGGATTGCCCAGGAAGTCGGTCTTCTACACTCAGCTCTCGCGTTCCATCACGAAATCGACAAACTCCAGGAGGGCTTTCTTCGAATCGCTCTCAGGCAGGGATACCAGATCCGCACGGGCGAGATTCGAATAATGCTGTGCGCGCTCGGCGGCATAGTCGATTCCTCCCATCCTGTTGACGAAATCCACCACCCATCGAATGTCCTTCTGCTTTGCACCGCTTTTGATGATTCGCAGAGCTTCTCTGGCTTCTCCACGTGAAGCCTTGGAGAGTGCATGAATCAGCGGAAGCGTGAGCTTTTTCTCCTTCAGGTCTATCCCGGTCGGTTTTCCGATCACACTCTTTCGGCCAAAATAGTCGAGCAGATCGTCGCGGATCTGAAACGCGATGCCGACGTGCTCGCCGAAATCCCGGAGTTCCGCGCGGCGCTGAGCATCCTCAGTTGTGCTCGCTGCACCGATTTCGGTACACGTCGCGAGGAGCGAAGCGGTTTTGTCGCTGATAATCTTCAGATATGTCTCCTCATCGAGGTTGAGCTGCCGGCTCTTTTGAATCTGCAGCAACTCACCCTCGCTCATCCGTTTTACGGCGTTCGATGTGCACTGCAGGAAGTAGTGGTCGCTCTTCTCCAGTGCCAGGAGAAGTCCCCGCGAGAGGAGATAGTCGCCCATGAGCACGGCGACCTTGTTCTTCCAGACAGCATTGATCGATGCGAAACCCCGCCGCGTGTCGGCATCGTCGACAACGTCATCATGAATGAGAGTCGCGGTATGCAGGATCTCAACGAGCGTGGCGGCGCGGAACGTACTTTCCGTAATGGTCCCGCACGCCTTCGCGCTGAGGAACACCAGGATCGGCCGGACGCGTTTTCCCTTCTGGCGGACAATGTACCGGGCCATCAGATCGACGAGACCGACCTTGGAACGCATGGCATCCCGGAAAAATCCGCTGAAGATCTTCAGCTCGTTCTCAATGGGCTGCTTGATGTTGTCCAGCGTCGCCGTCTTCTTGCGGGAAAAACTTACCATTGTTCGTCGTCAGATTGGGGGATGTCACCCTCGTTGTCAGCCGATTCAGCCTGCTCTGCTTTTTCCTTCTCGCGTTCTTTGTTCTTCTGAACGTACTTCACAATGAAAATACTCAGCTCGTACAGCACGAACATCGGTGAGGACATCAACAGCTGGGTCACGATATCCGGTGTTGGCGTGACAAACGCGGCAATCACAAGGATCACCACGTAGGAGTGCCGGCGGTACTTCCGCATGAAATCCGCGGAAACAATGCCCAGTTTGGCGAGGAAGTACATCACCATCGGCAGCTCGAAGACGAGCCCGGAACCCAGAACCAGAGCAAGGAGGAAAGTGATGTACCGGTCGACAGCGACGTTGAGGGCGATGTTCTGCGTGCCGAAACCCGCGAAGAACGTAAGCGCCGCAGGAATGAGCACGAAATAGCCGAAAGCGCAGCCGCCGAAGAAGAATATGGAGGTGGAGCCGACGATGCCCGAAACATACCGCCGCTCGTTCGGCATGAGACCCGGTGCCACGAATCTCCAGAGCCAATAGAGCGTGTTTGGCATGCTGATGATCAGGCCCGAGACCAGCACGGCCTGAATATAGAGCATCACAATGCCGTACGGCGCCAGCACCTGGGCCTTCAGTCCGACGGCAACGAGCGGTCCCAGGAGAATCGCCTGCACGATGTAGTCGGCAAAGAAGGAGCACCCGACCATGACAATCACGACTCCGGCTGCGATCTTGAAAATATGCCAGCGGAGTTCCTCAAGATGATCGAGGAACGACATTTCCCGTTGCTCGTCTGCCTGATCGCCGGGCGAGTTGCCTTTCAGCATTCTCAAAATGAGTTGTTTCAGCACGTCGGCCTGCTTACTTCGTTTTTACGAGTTCTCGATACAGCGGAAATGCGTCGCAGAGTGCGACGATGTCGTGTCGGACGCGATCGTATTCTGATTCCTTGCCGATGTTGGATATGACCCTGTCGATGAATCCGGCAACGACTTCCATTTCAGGTTCCTTCATGCCCCGAGTTGTGAGGGCCGGAGTACCCACTCGGATACCGCTCGTGATCAACGGTGATTTATCATCGAATGGAACGGCATTCTTGTTCACAGTGATGCCGGCGAGATCGAGCGCCTCCTGAGCGTCTTTCCCCGTCACATTCTTGTTCCGCAGATCAACCAGCATTAGATGATTGTCCGTGCCGCCAGAGATGATATTGCAGCCCCTTTTCACAAGGGCTGCGGCCAGAGCCTGTGCGTTCTGGATGACCTGACGGGAGTATTCGATGAACGACGGCTGGAGATTTTCCAGAAATCCGACCGCTTTTGCTGCGATCACATGCATCAACGGGCCGCCCTGAATGCCGGGAATGACCATCGAGTCGAGGAGCTCAGACATCATTTTCGTCCGCCCCGATTTTGGCGCCACAAGCCCGAACGGATTCTCAAAGTCTTTTCCCATCAGGATCAGGCCGCCCCGCGGGCCGCGCAGTGTTTTGTGGGTTGTCGACGTGACAACGTGACAGTGAGGCAGCGGATCATTGAGCAGCCTGCTGGCGATCAATCCGGCCGGATGTGCGATATCGGCGAAAAGGAACGCGCCCACCTGATCGGCGATGCCGCGGAAGGCCTTGTAATCGATGTTGCGTGAATAAGCGCTCGCGCCGACCGTGATCATTTTTGGTCGTTCTTTTCTGGCCACCGATTCGACCTCGTTGTAGTCGATCGTGCCGGTTTCCCGCGAAATTCCGTAGGCGGAGAACTTGAATAACTGTCCGGAGAAATTCACCGGCGAACCGTGCGTCAGGTGGCCCCCGTGCGAAAGGTTCATGCCCAGCACTTTGTCTCCCGGCTTCAGAAACGTGAAGTACACGGCCATGTTGGCCTGAGATCCGGAATGGGGCTGAACGTTTGCGTACTCTGCACCAAAAAGTTTCTTAACCCGGTCGCGTGCCAGGTTTTCGGCAACATCGACGTGCTCACACCCGCCGTAGTACCGTTTCCCCGGATACCCCTCGGCATATTTGTTCGTCAGGACAGATCCGAGCGCTTCCAGGACCGCAAGGCTGACGAAATTCTCGGACGCGATCAATTCGAGCTTTGAATGCTGACGGTTGATTTCATGCTGTATGGAGGCGAAGATCTCCGGGTCGGATGATGAGAGGTTTCGCATAAGGACGCTCGTCGTCTATGGTGATGGTCTGTTACGAATCGTGGAGGAAATTGAACAGGAATAACCGTTCGATGTCTGGGTGGATGATGATGGCGCTGGCGCCGACTTCGGGAAATCTCACAGTTTTGTCAGTGAGTGGATCTTGTCGACTCGTTGTGCGTGTCGCCCGCCTTCAAACGAGCTGTTGAAAAAGGCTTTGACGATATCAACGACAGATTCCCAACCGGTCACCCGCTCGCCGATGGTCAGGACGTTGGCATTGTTGTGTTGCCGGGCAAGCCTGGCAGCGGTGACGGACTCGCATACGGCAGCCCGCACGCCGGCATGCTTGTTCGCCACGATGGACATACCGATGCCCGTCCCGCAAACGAGAACCCCAAATTCGCATTCACCCTTCGATACGGCCTCAGAAGCGGCATGCCCCCAGTCGGGGTAATCCGATCTCTCCGGCGACGAAGCACCGAAATCCCGGTAGGGGAGATGCAGTTCGTCGAGCACTTTTTTCAGGTTCTCTTTGTACTGATATCCTGCGTGGTCACTGGCAAGAGCGATCATACATTCCTTGTAAGGTGAATAGTCCAAACCGATCTCAAAACACTTTCACAAATACAGATGAACTCATGCCAAGCCGCCCCGACCAGGAACGTCGGTGTAAACAAAGGCGCCAAGAGAATGTAAGTATTTCTATTCTTTGCGGCTTGGCGCTTCCGCTTTCCGATTCCCGCTTATGAGCGGAATCCAAGAGCGGGACTTTGCGTGAGGGTTCTTGAGATAAGCTCTACTCGTCTTCGATGTTCATGAACCAGACCTCGCTGGCGCTCAAGGACAGCGACAGTTTCATGATCGTGTCCCGCTGAAGCCCGTTGACGGTGGTTCCGCGAGTCCCGACCTGGAGTCCAATGTCGAGCCTGGCGTCGGGTCCGATGGGGATTGCCAGACCGCCCGTCGCGTACATTTCATTGATGCCAGTGGCATTCAGCGAGTAGGAAGTCTGTGAATAGGAGAAGCCAAGCCTGTACGCGATACGTTTCCAGAACGAATCAGTGTCCCTCTGCGGAAGAGACTCAAAGCCGATGCCGTAGCGGATGGAGTTCCTGATGTCAGGCATGGTGGTGCCGAAGAGTCTGGCATTGGACCATTTCTGGTATTGGACATCCCCTGTCACATAATAGCGGCCGGAAAAAAGGTACGAAAGCCCGAGTCCATATGCGACAGGGAGATCGGCGTTGCCGCTGGCGATCGCCGTCGTGTCGGTCGATTGGCTCGTCGTCAGGATGCTCTGTCGTTCCACCGAGAATGTGCTGGGCGTCGAGAAGACAAATCCGACGGCGAGCGGCTCGAGTGCTTTGGAGTTCAGAGATGTACCGATGCTGTCATAGAGTGCTCCGAATGTCGCGTTGAAGCCGGAGTAAAAATCGGACCGCTCAATCTCGCTGTTGAGAAAGGTCGGATCGGAGAAGGTGAAATCCCCGACCTGCCTGATCCTGCCGTACACATAGTTCATCCGCAGCCCGAATGTCAGGTACTTTGCAGGACTGTAGCTCGTGCCGATGGCGAGCAGGGAAAGTCCGCCTGTTCCGTAGAAATCCTGTTGCAGAATCGAGTCTCGCACCTGAGTAGCATAGTTGACGTTGGAATACGGCGATGCCTCGAGAAGGAGCGTGACCCCGTCGTTTCGGGAGACTGGTATGCCGAATGCGACCCCTTTGAAAGCGCCCCGTGCATACCTTCCGCTGCTCGTCGCATCCGTGGAATTAAAGCTCGCGTATTCGAATCCGCCCGCAAAGCGCGTGAAAGAAATCTTGGAAATGCCCGCAGGATTCAGGAGGTTGAGAAATCCGTCACCCGTCAGGGCAATGCCTGCTCCTCCCATCGCATCGATGCGGCTGCCTCCGTAGCGCATAAGGTCACCGACGCCGAAGCGGGAGTATGACGAACCGCCGGCAACGAGCGGCAACGTGAAAACGGCAAGGGCACAGAGGACAACGAGTGCCGGCTTCAGCCGGGAGTTTATTTTCATGGGTAAGCGTCTCATTGGATCAGGGAGTAGATGACGGTCAATTTCGGCCGGAACGCCGCGTTGGTTGAGCTTCCGTGAAACGCAAAGAGATCGATCGCCGCCTGCTCTGCGAAACCGGCAATGGCGACCCGCTGCACCTTCGCCCCGCGGAGCCATCGCTGCACAAAGGACCCGAGAGAGAATTGGTACACTTTCGAATCACCTGCATGGATCGGTCCGCCAGAAGCGCTGATGTACGTCAGAATCGCCCCGTCGTCCCCTGTAAAGAAGGCTTCGAGAGAATCAACCGTGAAGAAATTCGTCTGAGTCAGGCGGGTGTCGGGCGTGAGCTCCAGAACGGCTTTGTGGATGGCTGCGTGAGCAGGGAGGGCGCTGACGTCGAATTCCACGTAGCCCCTGCTCGATGTGCCGTTCATGACATAGAGATGCGTGCTGTCCGAAGGCCAGACGGGATTCGGACCTGTGGTCACAAACCTGTGAGCCCCTACCGATTCAATGAGTGTATCGATATTGCCTGCGGCGTTGCGAAATCGCAGGAGAAGCCTGGGAAGCATTGCGACATCGGAAATCGTAAACGATCCAAATCCCTTGATGACCCTCGAGTTGGTCGGTTTGAGCAGAAGGCCGAAATTGGTGATTACAGAGTCGGAGGCTGTACCCAAGGCTCTGATCGCGGCTGTATCGAGAGGTACGGAGATCGATATCGTGTCGCCGAGCAGCGCGGTGCTGTACGTGCCGCACGCCGACTGCTTGTAGAAGCCCGGAGCCTTGAGCGAATCGATCGTCAGGGAGTCCGTCGACCAGTTCGACAAAATCTGGTGGACCGTGAACGAAAACGGTGCAGCCGAATCTCCATAATGGTAGATGGTCCGAAGATCCAGTTCCGCACTGACGAATTGCTTTGATGCGACCGAATCGGGGAGATAGGCGAAGCGAATCAATCCCCAGCTCTGAAGGTTGTCAACCGAGCCGACAAGCACACGGGGAGAGGATGCTGTCTGAGTGATGTTGCTCTGGCTGTAACATCGCACTGAACGGTATATCGCGGTGTCGAGGTGGATGAGGTCGCCGGCGGGAATGAGCTTCGCGCCTACCGGGGTCGGCTCCTTCGCGCAGCCGGAGAGCAGGAACAATGATGTTGCGAACAAAAGGGACGAAAACGCTATGGGCACTCTCAATGATTTCACTCCAGAATTCAACAACGATCCTATTTTGATTCGACGGCTTGCTTGACGAGAAGGTTCCGTATCTGTTTCCAGGCCTCGTACGCGTCGGCGGCGACGAAATCAACTGCCCGGTTCTCCATGCACTCCGCCCGCTCCACTTCGCCGTAACCCGTCAGCACGAGTGCTGTGCGGCAGCCAGCTGATTTCCCCGCCTGCATGTCGATACACCGGTCACCGATGACGAATGACCGCGACAGGTGAATGCCGTGCTCTTCTCGAGCCATCCTCAGCATCCCCGGTTTCGGCTTCCGGCAATCGCAATCGCGCTTGTACGGCGTTGTGCCGTACCCGGGGTGGTGGGGACAGAAGTAAATGGCGTCCACCCGGGCGCCTTCCTTTGCCAGCAGCGCGATCATGCGCTCATGAATTGCGGCGAGATCCGTTTCCGTGAACAGTCCCCGCGCGATGCCCGACTGGTTCGTGAAGATAAATACCTTGACACCGAATTCGTTCGCCTCTCGAATTGCCCGGGCGGCATTGGGGATGAGTTTGAGCTCTTCAGGACGGGAGAGGTAATCTACCTCAGTGTTCAGCGTGCCATCGCGGTCGAAGAATAACCCAACGTGTCCAACCTTCACGCGCGCGTTACTTGAGAAGTTCTTTGTAGAGGTTGACATACTGCTTGGCGGAGTGTTCCCAGGAGAAGTCTTTCGACATCCCGTTCCGCATGATTTTCTTCCACTCTTCGGGTTGCTGGAATACCTTCAGCGCTCGCTGAACGGCCTTGAGCAACTCTTTCGGGTCGTACTTCTCAAATTTGAATCCTGTTCCCTTGCCGCTTCCGACGTAGTCCTCGACGGTGTCATCGAGGCCTCCGGTTGCCCGGACGATCGGCACCGTTCCGTACCGCATGCTGTACATCTGATTCAGGCCGCAAGGCTCGTATTTCGACGGCATGATGAACATGTCGCTCCCCGCTTCGATGAGGTGGGCCAGTTCCTTGTCGAATCCGAAGAATACCCCCATGTGCTGGGGATACTTCTTCTGCATGGCGTCGAACTGTTTCTCCGTTGCCTTGTCACCGTCACCGAGAAGGATGAACTGGACGTTCAGCTTCAGGAGCTCGTCGAGAGCCTCGAGCACGATGTCAAATCCCTTTTGGTCCACCAGACGCGAGATAGCGCCGATAACAGGAGTGGTCTCGTTGAATGCAAGGTTGAATTTGGTCACGAGGGCGCGTTTATTGTCAAGCTTTGCATCAAGCGACTTTGCATCGTACTTCCGGTAGATGAGATCGTCGGATGCCGGATTCCAGACATTGTAGTCGATCCCGTTCAGGATCCCATGGAGGTCTTTCTTCCGCTTTGCCAGAAGCCCGGTAAGGCCCGCACCAAACTCCTCCGACGTGGCGATCTCTTCAGCGTACCGCCGGCTTACCGTCGTAATCGAGTCTGCGAAGAAAAGGCCTGTTTTAAGGAAATTGAATTTCCCATACGCTTCGGCACCGTCAACGCGAAAAAGGTCTTTCGGAAGTCCGGATTTTTGGAATGTGTCGGCAGGGAAAGCGCCCTGATAGGCCATGTTGTGGATCGTGAAGACGGTCTTGATGGGCTTGAGAAAAGAATCTTGATTGAAAACCGTCTTCAGATAGGCAGGGACAAGCCCCGTCTGCCAATCGTTGCAATGGATGATATCTGGCTGCCAGCCGAGCCGCCTCAGTGTCTCGAGCACGCCGCGGCAGAAGAAAATGAACCGTTCGTCGTTGTCCTTGTAATCTTTTCTTCCCACCGGGCTCTGGTAGATGCCGTCGCGGCCGAAGTAGTTGGCGTTGTCGAGGAAGTAGACCTGGACTTTTTCCTTCAGGTTGCTGATGAAGGACGACTTGACGTTCCCCTGTTCGGTGATCTTACCGACGGGTACTGGGATTTCCTTGAGGCGGATAATGTCGTGGAGTTTGTACCGTCGCTCACTGATGAAGCGGTACCGGGGCATCATGATCCTGATTTCGTGCCCCAGTTCCTTGATAGCTTGCGGAAGCGCGCTCGAAACGTCGGCTAAGCCTCCGGTTTTTGCAAAAGGGTCGACCTCACTGGACAAAAACAAGACGTTGAGCGGTTTAGACATTGAGCTCCAATCCCAAAAAATAGATGAAAACCAAGTAAATTTAGCCAACTTTCGGCAGAGAAGCAATGAAAAAAGGAAAGTGCGTGTCATTGCCCCGCTGATGTTGAGCGAGGCGACGCTCGAATCTTCCTGTGCTGCGACCGGCCGCACTCGAGAGGAAGACTTGCACGAAATCAAATCGAAATTTTTTGATCGTAGAAACGACGACCTGATTTTCATTCCAACGGTTGCCCTGCGGATGGATTGAATTCAGGATCCTCCGGGTGAAGTGACCTGAAGCAAGCGCGGCTAAAAAGGTCTTGACTCTCTTCGTTGAGCTTGTTATATTAGACGCACGTTATCACAGAGGAGAGCATTATAGCGAATTTGTTAAAGGTTGGTTTCTGAACAAGATGTCGTAGCGGCACTTGTTCGGACTCCCGAGTTGTGAGACCCACAAGCCTTTTTCAAATTCGGTGCTCTTCAGATCTATTGATCTATGTAGCCGGATGAGATGGCTTGTTCACATCTCGTTCGGCTTTTTTCATTTTATGAAACGCACTCTCCTCATATCGATCCTGATGGCTTTGGTTGTCGGCCTTCGCGCCCAGACAGCGCCCGACCTCCGCGTCATCTCCGAAAACTCCACTTCGCTTGTCGTTGAGTTCACCCCGAAGTACGTCCATCAGGCTGTCCGGTCCTCCGATGGAAAGAAGTACACGCGTTACGGATTCATCGGCGCCGCAACCGAGTCCGGCCCCGCCGGTTCGCCAATCGTCTCCTACAAACCTGTGCTGGTAAATCTTCCCTCCAGACAGTACTCTCTGACCCTGGTAAGCCAGGACTTTGACGACGTCCCGAACGCAGATCCTGCAGCCATGCCGACATGGCTGGCAAACGCTGGATTTGGGCTCAGTCCGGCTTACGGAGCAATTGAGGTGCGGTACGCTACCGTCGACAGGCTGCCCCGGCAAACGATCGCGATGACCGAAGTCGGCGAGTCGCGTGGGTATCTCCTCGGGACGCTACGACTCTATCCCATTCAATTCTCGCTTTCACGGAATGAGGTCAGGCTTGCCAGGCGTATGGTCGTAAGAATCGACTTCGCCCGGCCGAATCGGGGGATGCCCGCGTCGGCGTTTATTCAGGGACAAAGTCCTGTCGGCGGATCGGCGAAACCGGATGTCACTATCGCCAAGGCGGCAGACGATTCTCCGCTGGCTACGGGGGATTGGTACAGGATGGAACTCAAGGAATCCGGTATTTACAAAATCGACGCCGATTTTCTGACCAAAGCCGGAATCTCAGCGAGTGCAATCGGGAACATCAATTCGATCAGGATCTTCGGCAACGGGGGAGAGGAACTGCCTGAGAATCCTCTCGCCGCCAGGCCGGATGGTTTGGAAGAAGTAACGCGATTGGTGGTCGACAAGAACGGGAACGGTACATTCGATACTGACGACTTTGTGCTCTTCTACGGAAAGTCTCCGAGAGAGTGGAAGTATCGACCGAGTGACAGGACCTGGAACCACTACATAAATCACTACACCGAGACGGCCGTCTACTTCCTCACCTACGGCGGCAACGGGCGAGGTCGTGCAATGGCGGCGCTGCCATCGACCACCCTCTCCGGTGGCTATGCTCCGGCTGATTTCAAGTCGAAGCTGTTCGTGGAAAACGAACTTGACAACCCTGTAAAATCAGGACGTCAATGGCTCGGAGAAGTGTTCGACATTACGAGGAATGTGAATGTGTACACGAATGCACTTCCGGGACACGTGTCGACGAAGCCGACTCTCTACCAGTTCCTTTTCTGCAGTCGCTCGAGTTCGATTGACACATTCCGCGTGCAGGAAAACAGCGAGTATATCGGTCCTCCGGTGGTCATGTATGACATCGATGTCTCCTCCATCGTGGACCGGCGGTATTATGTATCACCGGTGATGATGATGGAACGCACAGGGGCCTTGCCGGGCGACAGGAGCGTTCTGCGGTTGTCGTTCGGCACGCGCAATAACGCCGCGCAGGGATGGCTCGATTGGCTCGAGATATTCTATCATCGCAGATTTGAGGCGGAAAACGACTTCCTTCTCTTCACTTCACCGGATACAACGGCAGTCATCGACTACACAATTTCCAAGTTCTCGTCTCGCGATGTGTACGTTTTCGAAATCTCTTCGCACAAAGACGTGCGGAGGGTAACCGATCCTGCATTCGACGCGGCAGATGCATCGATCGTCCGGTTCCAGGCGGCTCAGACGAACGGATCGACGACGGAGTTTGCGGCGGTCGGACCGAAGGGATTCAAGACGGTGGGTGGCGTAAAAAAAATATCGAATTCGAATCTTCATGCAAGCACGAACGGAGCAGAATTCCTCATCCTGGCTCCGAGCGATTTCACAGCCGACGCGAATCGCCTCAAAGAGCATCGGGAACGGCTCGATCAGCTGAGGACAACGGTGATCACCGTCGACCAGGTGTATAGCGAATTTTCTTCAGGCATGCTTGATCCGACGGCGATTCGGGATTTTCTGAAGTACACTCAAGCTTCGTGGTCCGTGAAGCCGCGGTACGTGCTTCTCTTCGGCGCGGGGAGCTATGATTACAAGAAAATCAAATTCCCGAATGCCGACAATTGGATACCGCCGTTCGAGACACTCGAATCCAACGTGCAGATCCTGACGCTCGCAACGGACGACTACTTCGCCATCTTTGATCCGTCGACGCAGCGAATCGCCGTGTCGATCGGCAGGCTGCCGGTTCGCTCCCAGACCGCTGCAACAGAAATGATCGACAAGATCATCAACTACGAAACAACCGCTGCGTACGATTCCTGGCGCAACAGGATCACCTTCGTGGCGGATGACGGCCTGACTTCCACGGGGGATGACGGCGCGATCCATACCGATCAATCTGAACGTCTTGCGCTGGTCTACACACCCGACTCTTATACGAAAGACAAGATCTTCATCGTTCAGTACCCGACCGTCAATTCGGCAACCGGCAGACGGAAGCCGTCTGCCAACGAAGCGATCGATCAGGCCATCAACCGCGGCACAGTGGTGCTTAACTACACTGGACACGGCAATACGGGACAGTGGGCACATGAGAAAATATTCTCGGAGGACCAAGACTTCTCGCTCATCAATAACAAAGGGAAGTTGTTCTTTCTGGTTGCAGCCACGTGTGACTTTGCCCGGTATGATAACCCCGAGGAAACCAGCGCAGGCGAGGAACTGATCCTGATGCCGGAACGGGGCGCGATCGCGGCCGTGACAGCGGACCGCGTGGTCTACTCGGATCAGAACGCTCTTCTGAACTGGACGCTCTATCAAAATCTCTTCCGGGAGGACAGCCAGGGGAAACCGATGCGCCTTGGTGATGCGATGTGGCTTACCAAGCAGGTGCTGAACTCGACGAACGACCTGAAGCATCACCTCCTCGGCGATCCCACGATGAGGCTGGCGGTTCCGCGCGGCAGGCTGAGCATTGATAGTCTGAATGGCCAGAACGCTTCAACGTTGGTGACCGTGAACGCACTCAGCAAAGTGCTGGTAAAAGGAAATCTGCGCTCACAGAGCGGTGCTCCCGCCAGCTCGATGCAGGGGCGTGCCCTGATGGAGGTATTTGATTCGAAGAGGAAGGTGCTCGTTCCCGAGTGGGGCGGTTACACTTTTGAGGTCAACGGAAGCCTGATTTATCGAGGAGAAGTCTCCATCCGGAACGGGGCCGTTCAGGGCATGTTCCCCGTTCCAAAAGACGTTTCGTACGGTGATGACAGGTCGAGGATTTCGCTGTACGGCTGGAGTGACTCGACCGATGCGATCGGATACACCGAGAATCTCGCCATCAGCGGAGCGGCAGGAGGCGGCATTGATACTTCCGGGCCGGCGATCCGTGTTTACCTCGAGGATCAATCGTTCCACCCCGGAGACATCGTTGGACCGAGTGCGACGCTCGTCGTCGAGCTTGCAGACAGCAGCGGCATCAATACATCAACCGCGGGCGTGGGCCACAAGCTCGAGGCCGTACTCGACAATTCGCAGCGCACCATCGACCTCACCGAGTACTATAGAGGCAATCTCGACACGTATCAGACAGGGCAGGTGCGCTATCCATTCCTCGATCTCGCGGAAGGGCGACATTCGCTGACCGTGAAAGCGTGGGATGTCTATAATAACTCGGCTCAAGCCGAGACATTCTTCGAAGTCCGGGCCGCGACGGAGACCGGAATCTTCAACGCGGTGAATGTGCCGAATCCCTTCGCGCGTTCAACGACGTTCACTTTCCAGCGCAGCTCGACCGATCCGGTCGACGTGGAAATCAAAGTCTACACGGTCGCCGGCAGGTTGATCCAGGTTCTTGAAGCAATGGCGATCACAGATCGGGTCGGACGGATACCGTGGGATGGTCGCGATCGTGACGGGAATGAAATCGCAAATGGCGTGTATTTGTACCGACTCATTGTCCGGTCGATGGACCGCTCGGTGTCGAATGAAATTCTCGGGCGGCTGGCGGTGTTGCGCTGAACTTGAGACTGCGTGTGGTTGATTGTAGACGCAAAATGGACTATTTTATTAATTCCGGTTTATTGTTCGCCGGGTTTTTCAATTCGTAGGAGGATGTATCACATGGTGAAGAAAATCTTTGGAATGGCGGTTATCCTGATCGTCGCGGCGTCGCAGATGGCGAACGCGCAGGTCTCCACATCGGCAGTTCCGTTTCTGCTGATCGCCCCGAACTCGCGCGCTAGCGGAATGGGCGAAGGAGGCGTCGCCCTGGCCGATGACGCTTCCGCGCTTTATTGGAATCCAGGCGGCCTCGCGTTCCAGCACGGTCAGGAGGTCAGCATCTCTCATGCCAACTGGCTGCCGGCGTTCAATTTGTCCGATCTGTTCATCGATTATCTCGTGTACAGACGCAGCATGCCCGAGCTCGATGGCACAGTCGCTGCCAGCATCACCTATCTGAACCTCGGCGAGTTTACGCGGACTGAGAACGATCCTACGCCCCTCGAGAAATTCAAGGCCTATGAATTTGCCGTCACGGCAGGCTATTCGACTTTGCTCACAGAAGAACTCGGCATCGGAATCAACGGCCGGTTCATTCATAGCCGCCTCTCTCCATTTGGAACGGCTGAAGAGCAGGGACGCGGCATCGCCTCCGATTTCAGCTTCGACGTCGGCATGCTCTACAAACCGAAAACGCTCGAGATACCGCTCCTGGGAATTGACATCGGGGGTCACTTCACTGCCGGATTCAATCTTTCCAACATGGGTCCTGCCATGAGTTACATCGACCGCGCCCAGGCTGATCCGCTTCCGACCAGTCTCAGATTCGGCATCGGCTACAAGATTCTCAACTCGGAGTACAACAAGCTCACCGCAATCGTAGACGTCAACAAGCTGCTCGTCCGGAAGCACGCCGACGGCACCAGCGATCCTTTTTACAAAGCGCTTGTCACATCGTGGGCGGACAAATCGATCGGCGAGGAGATGCGGGAGTTCGATTCGAGCATCGGCCTTGAATACTGGTACTCCAGCTGGGTGGCCTTGAGGGCCGGGTTCTTCTACGAAGATCCGCAGTACGGAAACAGGAAGTTCATGACCTTCGGTGCGGGTGTCCGCTTCGATATTTATGGATTCGATTTCAGCTATATCAACACCTTCGAAGAACAGCATCCGCTCGGCGAGACGCTGCGCTTCACGTTGCTCATCTCGTGGGGAGCCCAATAGTCAGGGCGCTGGAGCCCAAACGGGCATGAATCAATATTCCGTCCACTGAGCAACCTGGAGGTCTATGTCGGTACGAAGTCTCGCCCTCGGACTGGTCCTGTCCGGTGCCATCGCCTTTGCACAGGTGGGACCGGTCAAAGGAACGAAGCCAGCGCGATTTCCCGTCTCCCTTGAGCACGCGCGGCTGAGCCAGCCTCAATTACCAGCCTCAGGTTTCGCGGCATGGTCTCCCGATACGGTGAGTGTTCTGGCCATCATGGTCGATTTCCAGACCGAGACCGGAAACCTCACGACCGGCAAGGGCCGATTCCAGCTCGACACAACCTCTGCTGTCATGATCGATCCGCCGCCCCATGACTCGGCGTACTTTGCCTACAAACTTCAGTTTCTCTCCAACTACTTCAGAAAAGTTTCCAGCGGGAAGGTGATCATTCGCGGTGACGTGTTCGGGCGGGTGATTACGCTTCCGAAACAAATGTCCTCTTACTCGCCGGCGAAAGATGGGAGCAACGACAAGCCTCTCGCCAATCTTGTCGTCGAGAGCTGGCGCCTGGCGGACTCTCTTTATCCGTTGCTTCAATTCAACAAATATCAGGCATTCGTCATTTTCCATGCAGGTGTAGGGCGGGACCTCGATCTCGTTTCTGCGCTCGGGTTTGATCCTGCGCCCTTCGACATCCCGTCGCTTACGTTCAACCTTGCCTCGCTTCGTAAGTACCTCGGCGAGCCGGGCTATGCCGGTGTTCCGGTGGACGGTGGATCCTTCCGGATCACAAACACCATGATTCTTCCGGAAACGGAAACCAGGTTGCTGCAGCTCACGGGAGGAGTTGATACGCTTCAGGGAAGCATCAACGGCCTTCTCGCGAATTCGTTCGGCAGCTACCTTGGACTTCCCGACCTCTTCAATACAAAGACGGGCAGATCCGGGATCGGCATGTTCGGCCTGATGGATGTCGCGGGCAGCATCAACTTCTACGGCGGCTTGTTTCCGCCTGAGCCCTCTGCCTGGGAGAAAATCTATCTGGGCTGGGCTACACCTATAACCGTTGTACCGGGAACCTCGACGATATCGATTCCGGCTGTAGGATTGAAAACCGGGCGGGATACTGTCTACAAAATTCCGATCACGGACAAAGAGTACTTTCTCGTCGAAAACCGAAGCCGCGACCCGCACGGGGACGGCCAGAAACTGACAGTTCGAAGAGGGAAATCGATTTTCACTCTGTCGTTCCCAACTGATACGGCGGGGTTCAGCTATTACGACGTCACGGCCGTCAACGGATCGCTGATCGACGTCGAAGATTTTGACTGGGCGGTGCCGGGCCTGACATCCGCCGGCGACGAGTTCGCAGGAGGCGGAATTCTCATATGGCACATCGATGAGAATGTCATCGCTCAAGGGCTGCCAACGAACACTATCAACGCGGATCTCGAGCATCCCGGAGTCTATGTGGAAGAAGCCGATGGATCGCGGGACATCGGACGGACCTATGATCCTTTTTCTGAGCCCGGTGCCGGTTCGGAGCTCGGTTGGCCGCTCGATTTCTGGTTTGACGGAAATGCGGTAAGATATATTTCCGGGACAGATACTCTCAATCTCTATAAGAATGTTTTTGACAAAGACAGTCACCCTGACAGCAGAAGTCACTCTGGAGCAGCAAGCCTTGTAACGATGAAGGGATTCAGCCGGAAGGCTGCCCGCATGACGGCAGCCGTCGAGATCGGGGACTCCCAGTTCCTCAGAATCCAGGCCTTTTCCAGAAACACCGCAGTCTTATCATCCGTCACACCGCTGAGCGCTGCCACGAGCACCGTGCTTGCCGGTGTCGATGGCAAGATCTATGCTTTTGATCCGCGCGGTCTGAGCCGGACAAAGGATACGACCGGATTGCTATCCTCGACCGGGGGCCTTTTCTCTCCGGCGGCGGTCGATTTCGGGAACGGTCTTTTGATCGCCGGTGTGCAGGACAGTTCGCTCGCCCTCATCAACGCCACCGATGCGAATACAGATGGCGTATTCGAGAGTGTCCAGACAACGGCAGTCCAGGTGGGAGATAAGATCTCTGTCCCTGCGACATTTGCCGATCTTTCCATCACCCCCTCGGTTGTGGTCGGTACGGCTCATGGAGTTGTTGCGCAGTATTCGTACACAGGAACGCTTCAAAAGAAAACGACGATCTCCGGAAGCCCGGTCACTTCGTTTGCTCAACTCCCGACTCCGTCTCTTTCGCAGCCATCGGAGCTCTTCTTTGCCTGCGGCGGCCGCGTGTACAGCGAGCAAAGTTCGGTCTCCCTGGGAGATTCGACGCTTCCCTGGATGTTGGCAGGAGCTGCCAGCCGTAGCGGCAATTTCCTTGTAGCGGCCCAGCGCGGCGGCAGAAGGGTGATTGCCTACAACCGCGAGCTTACACAAAAGCTCTTTGACCTGGACCTGAGCGCAGACACACTTCTGTCGTTGTCGATTGCAGATATCGACGCAGATGGAGAAAAAGACGTGATCGCGGTGATGAAGAGTCGCCTCTTCGTCATCAACAGAACGGGGTCGGTCTTGAACGGCTTTCCCATCGCTGCCTCGGCGGGTCAGTCCTATGTCGGCGACGCGCTCGTTGCTGAATTGGAGGGGGATGGTTCGCCGGAGATCCTGATCGCACTTTCGACGGGCGAACTCGCTGCATACAGAAAGGAAGGAAGGATGGTGTCGGGTTTCCCGGTGTTGTTCATGTCGGGCGGGAACGCCTCCGTTGCCCTTTTCAGAAGCAGCGCCGGTTCGACTGGACTCGCCGGACTCACATCGTCGGGTTCGATGCAGGCTGTCGAGATTCTGCGGCCGTATTCCTCCGGGACTGTTGTCTGGTCTCAGCACTTGCGCGATTCCCGTCATTCGAATGTGGACGGCTCGGGAGGAGGGTCCTCGCCAGTTTCATCGGAGTTCCTGCCGAAATCCCGCGTCTACAACTGGCCGAACCCTGTGTACGGCCCGACGACGAACATCCGGTACTATACTTCGGAGAACGCTGCGATCACCGTCATGATTTTCGATCTTGCCGGAGTGAAAATAGCGGAGCTCAAGGCGCAGGCGAGAGGCGGGCTCGATGGAGAGTTGTCATGGGATGTGTCGAACATTCAAAGCGGAGTGTACCTCGCCCGCGTGGAAGCGGCGGGGAGCAGCCGTACGGAAGTTGCATTCTTCAAGATTGCGGTGGTAAAGTGAACAGGATGCTGTTGGTGATGAGGAGGATGGCTCTTGTGGCGTTGACCGCGATCGCAGCTTCGGGTTGTGAGCGTGAGCTTCCGTTCGAGTCGACGGTGACTCAATCCATCTCCGGATACCGGGTCGAAGGGTATGTCACCGATCGGCTTGGCATGCCGTTGAAGGATGTTCGCGTCGGGCTCTGGTATGACTTTAATCCGATCGACGATTCAACTCTTCCCTCGCGGGACTTCCTGGTCAATGATTCGACCAAACCCGCCGTTGTGCGAGTGCTCGATATCCAACAGCGGATGGTGAAGGTGTTGTTTGACGGTCGGGCCCCCGTCGGGAATCTGGAGCTTCGATGGAGCAACACTGATTCCGGGGGAAAGCAGGTCCCGAGCGGCGTCTACAAGATGGAATTCCTTCTCGGGGGCGTCCTGCGGAATTCCTACACGATCATCGTCAACGGGGCTGTATCGGCGGTGACTGATTCTCTCGGTCATTATGTAATACCCAACGAAAACCTTCCTGTCGACTACTCTCCGGCCCCTCTGTATGCTTCGACCGGTGAGAGATTCCTCGGAAACTATCGTATCACTCCTTTCATCGTGCTGGAATTCAACCTCGACGTTCCCCGCCGGGCATCTCTCACCCTGAAGAAGAACGAAATAACGCGTTATGACCTGCGGATTTGAATGACCAATCGAAGACACAATCTGATTTTCCTGCTGCTGATCATCTTCACTGCGCCGCTCCTGGCGCAGGACGACGACTATCCGCGCCCTGATCTTTCCTGGCAAACGATTGAGACGGCGCATTTCGCGGTCCATTTTCACAATGGGGCAGAGCGGAGCGCGCGAGAGATTGCTGCAATCGCCGAGGAAGTCTACGGACCGATTACCAAACTGTATCAACACGAGCCGGACAGCAAAGTCCACTTCATCATTCGCGATCATGATGACTACTCGAACGGCGCTGCGTACTTCTATGACAACAAAATCGAGCTCTGGGCTCCGGCGCTCGACTTTGAATTGCGCGGCACGCATCCTTGGCTGAAGGATGTCGTACTGCACGAGTTCACGCACATCGTGCAGATCCAGACTTCGATGAAGCTCAGCCGCACAATTCCCGCCTTCTACTTCCAATGGCTTGGATACGAAGCCGAACGCCGGACAGATGTGCTCTACGGCTATCCGAATGTAATCGTCTCGTATCCTCTCTCCGCATTCGTCGTCCCCGCATGGTTTGCGGAAGGCGTTGCTCAGTACAATCATCCCGACTTCACCTATGATTACTGGGATGCCCATCGCGACATGATCCTGCGCATGTACATGCTTGACGGGAATCCTCTGACGTGGGATGAGATGGCTGTGTTCGGGAAGACCAGCCTGGGAAATGAATCTTCCTATAACGCCGGATTCTCCATCGTTTCGTACATCGCCGAGACGTACGGTGCGGAAAAGCTTCATGAGATTTCGAGAGCTCTGGGAGCCCCCTTGCGTGTCACGATCGACGGGGCAATTTCCGCCGTGCTCGGGATGACCGGTCAGGAACTGTACAATCGTTGGAAGGAAAAGAAGATCGAGCAGTATCGCACGGTCGGCTCCGCGCTCGAAGGTCAGCGGGTGGAGGGGGATCTCCTTGAGTCGGAAGGATTCGGAAATGCATTCCCCGCATTTTCGCCCGACGGCAAGACGATTGCTTATGTCTCGAACAAAGGAGAGGACTATTTCGGACTCAGCTCCGTCTATCTCTACAATCTTCAGTTGCGCACGACAAGGAAACTCGACATCCAGGTGCGATCAACTCTTTCCTACTCGCCCGACGGACGGTACCTCTATTACTCGAAGCTCAGCCGGAAGAATGGTTTCTGGGCCAAGCTGTATGACCTCTACCGCTATGATCTCGTCGAGGACGAGGAAATACAGCTTACGAACGGCTGGAGAGCCTGGAATCCGAATCTCTCCTCTGACGGAAAAAGAATTGTTTTTGCCCGCGGCAGCGACGGCACGGCAAACGTCACGGTCAGTGACGCAGACGGAAAGAACATGCGCCAGCTGACGCACTTCACCAACGGCGAGCAGGTTTTCACACCCCGATGGTCTCCCGATGGAACGACGATCACGTTCGGCTTTGCAACCGACGACAAGCAGGCGGTCGCCATCGTCCGTGAGGATGGAACCGGGTTCAAGATTACCGTCCAGGGTCCTGATGCACGCAATCCCGTCTTCTCTCCCGATGGCAAGTCACTCATCTATTCCGCGGCGGATCGTGGAATCTTCAACCTCTTCAGCATCGATCTTGAAAAAGGGGTGACAAGCCAGTTGACAAATGTTCTTGGTGGAGCATTTCTACCTGCTGTCAGCAATACTGGTGACATCGCGTTCGTAACGTACAAGTCGAGTGGTTTCAAGATAGCGCTTCTCAGCCAGCCGAAGCCGCTCTCGCTGTCGGCGAAATCCCCGATACCGGAGTGGATTGTAAGAAAAGCGAATCGGGCGAACGGCACTCTCACCTCGGTTCCCACGCACGCCCTTGAATTGCCCGGCTCAGCACCTGCCTCATCTTCCGCAGCGGCCGTTCAGATCTCGGATCCAAAACCGTATCGTAACTCTTACAGCCGGTTGTCCATCATTCCCATTCTGAGGGTCGACAACTATAATCCGCGGAACAAAGGGATCGATATCCTTCGCCCGGGATTCTACTTCACCTCGAGCGATATGCTCAACAGGCTCTCCCTCTTCGGCGGAGCGGTCATGAATCGTCAGTTTGAACGCGATCTCTTCGGCATCCTGGAGTATCGAGACGCGATTCCGCTGCTCTATCAGGCAGGCCTGGCACCGATCCTTTCGTTGGAGATCTACAACATTTCCCGGAAGACGGATGTCTCATTCCCCGTCTTCACTGACAAGGAATACAACATCACGACGGACGTCGTGTACAACCTTCTCGAGTTCGACGTCAACTTGCGGCACAAGATCTTCAACGAGCAGACTGAGCTCAAGGTCGGATACTCGCTCAGCCGCTACAACGCCGATATAGGATCGTTTCTGGTCCCTACGGTCGGAGTCTCCCAGGGTTTTCGAAACCTCTATCTGATCGGGAACACTCTTACTGCGCAGCTCACGCACGATGGCATCGCGCCGGCAGCGGACCGCGAAATCAATCCCGTCGGAAGGACGATCGCCCTTCGCTACGGGTTTGAGTTCCATAAGTTCAATCCGGAAGGGGAGTTTACTGTTGAGAGCGGTGTGCTGGTGCCGCATTATACGCATCCGACGTTCCACCGGCTGGAGCTCCTCTGGAACGAACACCTGGCCCTCCCGTTCGATAAACACACGCTATCGCTCAACATCCGGCGCGCGAGCACACTCGGAAAGCACGTTGACGAATTCTTTGATTTCTACGGCGGCGGATTCGTCGGCATGCGCGGCTATCCTTTCTATGCTCTCGGCGGGAACGACATTGCCGTCATCGGTGCCGCATACCGTTTCCCGATCTGGACGACGTTGAATTTCAGATTTCTACAATTCTATTTCACGAAGCTCTATGGCTCGGTGTTCACGGACATCGGGGATTCGTGGACCGGAAAACCGACTGCAGTGGGGAAGTGGAAGCACGACGCCGGGTTTGAGCTCCGACTCGAGGCATTCTCTTTCTATCAGTATCCCACGCGGCTGTTCTTCTCCGGCGCCTATGGATTGGACAGATTCAGTCGCACATTTCACGACGTCGAAGTGATGTATGGCAAAGAATGGAGATTTTATCTCGGGGTGCTGTTCGACTTCGAGCTGAATCCCATCGGCCAGGCTCTGCGCAGCTCAGCGCTCAGGATGAGGTAAGGGATGAGAATTGTACGCGGGTTCGTGTTGCTGTGTATGATCGCGGCTTCTTGGTGCACTCTGGCCGTTGCGCAGTCTCAAACGCGAGGGTCTGGAGATCTCAAGTCGGCAGCGGCCTTGACCGGCAATCTGCGATTGGATATTCTTTCCACTCTTGACCAGACGGCCCGGCCGGAACGCGGGCGTCCGCTCTTCCAGGAAATCAACGGTAAGAAGAAGTCTCCCGTTCTTGCCGGTGTGATGTCCCTGGCAATTCCCGGGACGGGAGAATTCTATACGGAGAGCTATTGGCGCGCGGCAGGATTCGCACTCGCCGAAGCGGGGCTCTGGATGGTCTACGCTGTCTATACGTCGAAAGGTAACAAGCAGACTGATATTTTCCAGGCATTCGCCGATGATCACTGGTCGGCACTGCGGTACGCAGAGTGGATTGAGGCAAATGTCAGCAAGCTGAATTCCGACGTGACGAGTTTCAACGGGTACCTGATTCCGGGGACGGAGGGCCGGCCCGCTTGGGAGAGGGTTGACTGGTCGAAGATCAATGCGGTCGAAAGTCAGATCGCTCAGAAGTCAGGGAATGGATTCACGCATCTTCTGCCGCACAGACCGGAACAGCAGTACTTCGAATTGATTGGAAAGTACCCCCAGTTCGCCGCCGGCTGGGATGATGCGGGTGTGATGACGCCGGAGAGGATTCTCAGCAAAGATGTCTCGGCAAGATTTCTGGAGTATTCGAAGATGCGGGGAACCGCAAACGATTTCTTCAACACGGCAACGACAGGTACAGCCCTTGTCGTGGTGAACCACGTGCTGTCAGCTCTTGATGCGGCCTGGAGCGCGTCCCAGTACAACAATCGCGTCAAGCTTGAGGCGCATTTACAGCCGACACAACGATCCTATGGATTTGTCGAGATGGTGCCGACGGCATCGCTGACGTACCGTTTCTGAAAATAGGTCCCGCAGTAGACATACGGTAGGAAACACATATCTCGCCACCAAGGCACCAAGACACGAAGTAAGACCACAGAATCACCAACACATTCACTAATCTTTGTGACTTTGTGTCTTAGTGGCCATTCTTTTCGACTGGCTCTCTAGTCACACCTTAGGCCCTTCCTTTTCCAGCCCCCCCTTGTTCAAGCTCATCCACAGTTTTCGGCCAGTCGTCCTTGAGCAGCCTCGCAAGTGAACGATCCGAAAGCAGTCTCCCGCCTGTTTGACATCGAGGACAGTAGTTGCACTCATTCTCCGCGTAGACGATTCGCTGCACTGTAGTCCCGCAAACCGGGCAGGGCTTCCCAAAGCGGCCGTGGACGGCCATCTCGTCGCGAAACGCCGTCACCTTTTCCGGAAACTCACCCTCCAGTTCAACTCTGAGGCGTTCGGTCCATAGCCGCAGGATTGTGATGGTGGATTCAAAGAGGCGGGCGACTTCCTCATCGGAGAGTTTTCGGGAGAGCTTGAGGGGTGAAAGTCGTGCGTGGTGCAGGATCTCATCAGAATACGAATTACCGATGCCGCTAAAAATCGTCGGATCGGTAAGCGCTCGTTTCAAGGTGCGGTTCTCGCGGATCAGCGAATTCTTAAATGATTGTTCGCTAGCATCCAGGACCTCCAATCCGCCGCGGTCGAATTGGGCGAGCGCTGAAGCTCCTCTTACGATGTGCATCGATGCGCGTTTCTTTGAGCTCGCCTCGGTGAGGAGCAGCGTGCCTGATCGGAAATCGAATGCGGCGTGACTGATCCTGCCGGGCAGTTTCGCGTTCGGTTTTTTCCAGTGGAACCGCCCGGCGATCATCAGATGAATGACGATGTAGAAATCGCCCTCGAGTTGGAAAACGATCCGCTTTCCCATGCGGCGGATTCGCACGACACTTCTTCCGAAAACGTGATCGATGGGCGGATCGACGCTCCGAAGGATAAACGGGCTGCCGAGCCGGATCTTCTCAAGTCGTTGCCCGGCGATCCTCTCTTGAAGGCTCTCGATATAGAGTGTTATGTCGGGTAGCTCAGGCATACTTGAGAAGGCGGTTTCCGGATTGTAATTCCGGGCATCAGGCTCCCACCGACACGGTGGAGTCCTGTTAGGAGCGCACCTCAAAGGCACAAAGAAGGGAGGGCAAGATGAGGGCCGTGCAATGCGGCCGCATGAGCAGGCATCCTTCTCTCCAATCTATGCATCGACGGCAAGAAAGGCAAGGTCATGCACGCCGCGCTGTTCGGCTGGTGAGGCTTTTCACTGGAACAGATCTGCCCGGCAGTTACTGTGAGACAAGATTATGACTGTTTTGGAGAGTGATCATCGGATGGGCCGTAGTGCGCGTGCACGACGCAACCGGCACTGTGTTGAAAGTACGGCCGCTTCGTTGCACGATGTTCTCGAAGATCCTCGATGATCCACGCGAGAACGTCGCGGGCGGAAATGAGAATAATCGCGGTCGTGACGAGGAAGGCGACAGCAGCAACGAGAAACTGTTCGAGGATGAGAAAGGGCGCGACGAAGAAGATGTAGAGCGCGGTCAGGCCGATCAATCCCAGACTCCATCGGTGGAGAAGCTGGGCCGGAAAACGATGGGCCAGGTGCTCCCACTTTGGTTGCAGGAGCTGCCTGGCCGACCACATCATCACCAACGCCACGGTGCTTGTCAAAATGAATACGATCATGGAAGCATCAGAAGGTATGGGAATGGCTGCAGACGTGAACTGTGTGGGCGCCTGCGACGGTACACGTTCCGGTGCATCGTACCTCTGTGGGTTGCCTCGAGCAATGAACGTGGGGGAAACCTGGACCAACCGGTTGCGTGCAGGGGGGGCCTGAACAGTTGCAAGCTGCTCCACACACCGCCGGACCT
>Ga0154319_1012_pt1 | contig 51306 bp, 40 predicted proteins | sample RifGroA2_FD_117659 | JGI IMG/M metagenome (GOLD analysis project Ga0154319, IMG submission 117659) | Ignavibacteria bacterium GWA2_54_16 | reverse complement strand
GACGGGTCACCGGGGAGCGAGAAAGTGGTCACGGCACCCGACCCGCTGCATACATTCCGTTGGACACACATCGCCGGAACGTATGACGGTAGCACGCTGAAGATTTACGTCAACGATGAACTCAGGAACCAGATCAGTACCAACATCTCGATTTCTCCCGACGGCGTGGGATTCTACATCGGGCGATTCCTCACCGACGCGTTCCAGGGCGCCATCACAGAAGTGCGGCTCTGGAATGCTGCCCGGACGCTGGAGGAGATCGGTTCGACAATGAACGGACCGCTGACCGGCAACGAGCCCGGACTCGTCGGATATTGGAACATGAACTCCTCGTTTGTGGCCAACGATCCGTTGCGCCAACAAGATCTCACCTCCAACCACAACGATCTCCGGATCCAGGGCACGACGCCCGTCATTCCATTCAACCCCTACACATCATACGGGACGACGACCTTCTCGTGCGCGCCCACCTCCCTCAATTTCGGAGATGTGGAACAGGCAGGCGACATCGCGACGCAGCCTGTGCGGGTGAGCAACGACGGGAATGCTCCATTGCTTGGTGTCTTTGAGCTTAATTCCAGCACCGCCCGCCTGGCCTCGAATTTTTCATTTGACTTGCCGTTCTTCCTCCCCCCCAACGAAGGTGTTGATCTGCCGATGGGGGTGCGGGCGCTCGTCGATGGATCGATCTCGGGGACGATAAACCTCCACACAAACACAACGATCGCAAGCACGATCGCCTTCACGATGTCGTCGACAGCGCGACTCAGGCTCGACGCAAACAATGTGGGGATGTGGACACTTCCTGACGGAAGGTTCGCCCACAATGTGTTCGATGGATTTGAGTGGCCGAAGGGATCGGGCAAGACCATGCTCTACCAGGCAGGTCTCTGGGTCGGCGCCAACGTCAATGGAAATGTGCGGACAGCGGTCGCATCGTACAATTCCGAATTCCAGCCGGGACCGATTCTCGGGGTTGGAGGATATCCTGGAGATCCGAATGACCCGCGCTATCGGGTCTACAAAATCTCAGCAGGCGATGACGGGTCGAATCCCGATTTCGCCGCCTGGCCCGCCGATCTCGGTGCTCCGGTCAATCCCGACGGGACTCCAAGAGTGCTCGGCGATCAGACGCTCTTCTCCGTTTACAATGATCTCGATGTCGCGAAGCATTACCATGACTCCCAGCCGCTGGGAGTCGAAGTCCAGCAAACCACATTCGCTTTCCACCAGTCCGGCGCACTCGACAATACCGTGTTCCTCCGTTTCAAGGTAACGAACAAGAGCACGGACACCTGGAATGACGCGTACGTCGCGCTCTGGAGCGATCCTGACATGGGCAATCCGTTCGATGACCTCGCGGGTGTTGATGTGCCGCGCGATCTGGGCTACATCTACAACGGCAGGAGTACGGACGCTGTGTACAATATTCCTCCCGCGGTCGGAATCGACGTGCTGAAGGGAGCATTCTACACGAAGCCGATTCAGGGCTTCGTGAGCTGGACCGGCGCAGAAGGCTATCCGTACAAGGATCCGGTCAACAGTGGCGAGGACTATAATTTCATGTCGGGCTTGTTGGCTGATGGGACGTCTTTCATCGATCCGACTACCAACATTGAAACAACCTTCATGTTCCCCGGTGACCCGGTAACCGGAACCGGATGGGTGCAAAGCAATCCCAACGATCGCAGGATTCTCTTCTCGACCGGTCCCTTCACACTTGAGCCGGGTCAATCGAAGGAATTCATTGCAGCCATCATCGCCGCTCAGGGAACGAACAACCTTGCAAGCATCACGGCCCTACGGAATGCGTCGGATCAGATACAGGCACTCTTCGACAACGGCCAGGTGTTCGGAGGCGCGCTTGAGAGCGTCGTCTCTGCCTCTGCAGCAGAAGGAAACGCAGGCACTCTCGACGACATCAGCCAGTCTGGTGCCGTGTTGACATTCACAGGAGGTTCAGGCGGTGGGTCCGTCGAGCTGGCCACATATATCGAGGCACCCCCAGGAGCACAATCAATCACTACTCCTTCCATCGGCAGCTTCGGGAATTACCTCGATGTCCAGGTGCAGGGGAGTGTCGAATGGCCGCTCTTTATCAGACTCTATTACACTCGGAACGATCTGCTCCAGGCGGGGCTGGTCGAGAGCGACCTGCAGGGGATTTACTACTGGAATGGGGCATCCACCCAATGGATTCTTTACTCGCTTTCCGGAGCGGACGATCAAGGTAGAGGTCCTTCCAAGACCGGCGTCAACGCGACAAATGTGACGATTAATGGCGTGGAGTATGAGGGCTTCGTCGGGGCAAGGGCATATCACTTGACACCGATTGTCATCGGAGCGAAAACAGAAACGATTTCAGAACGATTCACTGAGGCCATCCAGTTCGTGCAGTCGCTCCCGGAGATCGCCTTCAAGAAGCCTGCGGAGACCCGTAGGTCGGGACTCATCGGAGCAATTACACACGCCGAAGAGCTCCTTGCTGCAGGAAACCTGAGAGATGCCCTGGACCAGCTTGCCGGAGCTGTGACGAATCATCTCACAGCACAAGGCAACAATGGTCAAAACCTGTGGGTGACCGACGAAGAGTCCCGCGCGGCGTTGTCGCAAATGGTCGGCGACATCGTGGATCTCCTGCAACGGCCTCAGAGCCTGGCCAAGAAGGCCGGTGGCAACGCGATGGTGCAGGGAGTTCAGATCCCGGTGCCGACAGAATACGGTCTCTCCCAGAACTACCCGAACCCATTCAACCCGAGCACCACCATCGCCTACCAGATCCCGAAGGCGAGCTCCGTGAAGCTGACGGTGTACAACATGCTCGGTGAAGAAGTTGCAACGTTGGTTTCGGGCGAAAAGGGACCCGGTTACTATCAGGTGAGATGGCAGCCGCACTTGCCAAGCGGAATGTACATCTACCGGTTGCGCGCCGGGGAGTTTGTGCAATCGCGGAAACTTATGCTGCTCAAATGAGCTCGATTCAAGCTGTTCTTGTACTACACTGCTTCGTAAAGAATGCTTCGTGTACACAAACCAAAGGCAGGCACGAACAATGAGAACACTGGCACGCCTCACACTGCCCGCCGCAGCACTGGGGATTCTCCTCATGAGCTGTGAACGAAAGATGAACCCTATTGCGAGTTCGCTTTCCGAGCTTGACAAGCTTCCCCTGATCTAGAATGGGATGTCATTGATGAAGGGGGGAAATTCGATCATCGCACTTCAGAGCGACCGCAGCGGCGACAAAGAAGTCTATGTCATGTTTCCAAGTCACCGGCTCGTATGATCACGAACGCCGCCCGGGAAATCAATCTCCCAACGGCTTGAAAACAAAAGTGAACATATGCGCAAGAACCTGAGCACCCGCACGACCTCAATCGCCTTGTGTTGCACTATTGCCATTCTTTTCATGATTCAACACGCTCACGCTCAATCAGGATTTCGCATGACGCCCGTATCCGGTTCGGACGGAATCTTCGACGTGGTCGTCATCGAGGGTGATACTGTCTACCGTTCCGCCGGCAACAGCGGTTCATACGAACCGTACATTTATTTCCAGACTTCCGCGGATATTCGCTCGAGGACCGTGTATCTGGAGGTCACATACAAGGACATCGGCATTGGCGCACTCGGAGTGCAGTACAATTCGCTGACAGACAATTTCGAACTTTGCACTGTCGGTTTCATGAAGTACATCCAGAACATGAACCGCACGCAGACTGCCGTTTTTCAGCTGAAGGACGCAGACTTCCGAAACGCGCAGCACATGGGTTGCGACCTGCGTCTCTATGGAGAGGGGAATATCCAGTTGCATATCGTCTCCGCGTTCGTCTATCTTGAACCGACCCCCACCTATTTACTGTTCGCTGGAGATTTTACAGCTCCGTACTCCGGTCCCCGATATGCCGGCGATCGCCTGGTGAATGCAACCACGCTGAACGGGAAGGTGATCTGCGGATACCAGGGTTGGTTTGGGGCACCCAACGACCCGAGCGGCGGAGGCTGGGTGCATTTCGGTGCGAACAACTTCCACAGTCTCTTCGTTGACATGTGGCCGGACATGCTCGAGTATACGGAGGCGGAGAAATACCCCGTAACCGGTTGGACCCTGACAAACGGCGAGGACGCGTATCTGTTCAGTTCGAACAACAAGAAGACTATCCTGAGGCATTTTCAATGGATGGAAGCGTACGGCATCGACGGCGTCGCAATCCAGCGCCAGTTCGGGCGTTTCGTCAACAACGATGTGAAGGAATCCCACCGCCTTATTGCGTATGCCGCAGAAGCCGCAACCAGAACCGGGCGCACGTTCTACATCATGTACTGCGGGAGCACGTTCTCCGGATTCGTGGATCCAACGGCCGATGATTGGCGCTATCTTATCGACAGCATGAAGATTACCGAAAATCCCCTTGCTTCAGCGGCAGGCAGGCGCGATAGATTCAGGGTAGAAAATGCCACAAGAAAAACCCCTGTAAACCAAGGGGGTTTTCTTGTGTTCGCAAACAGAAATCCTACCGAAGTGCTACAATCGTCGTTCAATTGGATGCCAATCGACGTTCGGTCTTTCCCGTTCAATCAAGCAATTCTATTCCCGCTTGTCGATACGCTTCGAATCGATCTTCGGGTCTCTCATTTCTATACCCGAGCTCATTCAAAACATTGTCTTCCACCCTCAAGATCCATGCTACAGAGTATTTGGTTCGAACCAATCCCGCTATTTTCTCAACGGTCTGGTTTCCGGAAGAAGTTCAGGTTTTCCTTGGATTCAGTTTGTGAACTTGGCCTTCACTTCCTGGGCAAACTACTGCCTTGACCATCAGTTCATTTTCTATGTCACTCGGAACCTACTCGGAACTCAGTCGGAACCTACTCGGAACTCACTCGGAACTCAGGAACCTTTGAGCAGAACATATTTGCCGGTGGGATCATTAGCTGACCTGCCGGTCCACTTCAACAGATGTCGCATGCCCTCCAAGTTCTTGCGGACTGCGCGACCACTGATGCTCAAGTGTTTCTCCAGCTCGGATGTGCTTGCCCCACGATGGCCTCTGATGTACTTCAGAATCAATGTTTGCGTCTGATTGAGCCTAATGATGGTTCCAGCAGTCTTTCTTCGGCTCTTTGTGCGCCAGAATGTAATCACAAAGCTACCAGATTTCTGCGCGAACTGCGGTGTTCGAAGGCCGGCCTCCCTACAAAGGCTCAAAATCCGATTCGTGCCCGTTCCCCATTGTTCAATGTACTTGATCAAATAAAAGCAATCTGCAATCAAGCCATTCCTAGGTTTGGACTCATGTTCTCGCTGAAGGGACTCAATAGTGACCCCAGGAGGTAGCACACCCGGACTCCAGACCTCAAGGCGGTCATCAAAGATTCGAACCTGGACGTTGCCAGGATCCTCATAATCACGATGGCAGACAGCGTTCACAATTGCTTCACGTAGCGATTCCTTTGGGTACTCCCACACTTCCTCGCGTTCTGGTCTTCCCGTGATTCTGGCGCCAACGCTGATATGTCGCTGGATGAAATCCAGCACCTCGCGAACCTGATCGATGATAGTGCCTTGGAACACTTTCATGTCAGCAAAGTCTATTGGCTCAGTTCCAACGAAGCGCCCGCATCGAACCTGTGCCTGGATGACACGTGATTGGGGTGCAAGGGGTCGCGGGTTCAAATCCCGCCGTTCCGACTTCCAAAACGACTGGAGTTAGCGAGTCCCGCCCTTCTGGACGAAGCTAACTCCATCGTCGTTTTGAGAACCCCGCCGCTTTCTGGCGGGGTCTGCCTCGAGTAGGGTTTCCCGCACGAAAGAAGTGCGGGATTCTCAAAATCACATCCACTCACAAAAAAGGTTCGTGGGTGATTTTGGAACAAATCCCGTTTACCCCGAGGTAGTCCGCTTCTCAGGACGCAGTCGGGGCCGTTCCGACGAAGAGACTGCCGACGGAGGAATTCCAGGTGGCAGTTTTCATTTCGACGACGTGGAAGGGTTCTCCGCCAAACAACATGGCGGATGCGCCTCTCCGAGATGTAGCCGATGAGGTCGGCGCAAAATCCCGCCTGCCCGACGGAGTCCCTCTTTTGGGCGAAGGCGGGCCGTTCCGACAAGTCTACTGCAGGTAGAGTAATCTCTGCCCGCAGTTTTTATTTATGAGGACATTGTAGGGTTTCCCGCACAAAAATCGTGCGGTTCGCTTTTCGAATCCCGCTCAAGAGCGCAATGCGAGAGCGGGAAATCCTCAAATCGTCAGCTGCTCGTTCAGAAGAAGAACTCGCGGACGATTTGCCCGCCCGACCGAACGGTCTTTCGGGCGGGGGACAAATCTTCGTTCCTAAAAAACCAAGGGGCTGTCCATTGCGGGCAGCCCCTTTTTCTTTCCAAACAAGTCGTAAAGCTATGAATCACCAGCAGAGTATCACTGTGCCCCTGACACTTCCGCAAGAGCTTGAATCTTCGCAGCTGAGCATTCTGCTACAAATGCACCGCTACCGTCATAAATGCGCATGCCTCCCTCGTCCGTCATAACACACCGGGCGAGCACCTTGCCGGCCGGATCCTTGACGAGAGTTCCGTCGGCCGATTTCTCAAAGACGTACTGCACGGCCCCCGCACTCGTTTGCGACGTCAACATCACTGTTCGGTCGGAACCTCTGAGAGTCAGCGAGTTGTTCTCGTCGAGCGGAACGACCGTATCGTTCGAAGAGGCGGAGGGATTTTTCCCGGTCCAGAACTCGATGCTGTTAAGAACGATAACATCGATGAACGCGGCCACTCCATACACGGGAACGATATTCAAAACGAGGAAACCGAGCTCGTTCACAAACTTGTTGCCGAACGTCCCGTTCCATTTGTGAACCTTCTGGACAAGGGTGAAGGATCCGTAGCATCCCCCGATCGTGGAAATCATGACCGCGAGAAACAGCGATATGATCCATCGTGTTGATGTTCTTTTCATGGTAAGTCCTCCAGGTGGTGAGAAGTGTGATTGTTCCCGTTGGGTGTTATGCAGATACTTCGGACAAACCCATTGAATGAATTTATAGAGAGATTCCATGGAGGGCAATCATCCAAAAGGATGAAAAAAGGCTTAATCCTTTTTCGATTAGGACCTATCTCAATAACAGAAAAGAGAATCACGCCAAGACGCCCCCGACAAAGTACGTCCCGATTGAATACATCGGGACAAGTCGGGGTAAAAAAGTCGCAAAGCATTTTTCTACTTGATTTTTTCTTGGCGGCTTGCTTGCCCCGAACGTTGTTGGTTCGGGGGCGCCTACGCGTGAGAGTTTTTGATATAACTTCTAATGAGAATAGTGGGAGAATTGCGGGCTGACCGGAATATTGCTATCTTGGAGATGCAGGATTGGTCGCTCAAGATTTCAAGAAGAACTCACCATGGAGATAAAAACCCGTAAAAAGATCATTCTCGTCGGCGACAAGGTGCTCATCGCTCCTGATGCCGATGCTGACCGCACCAATCACGGCCTCTACCTCCCGCCGGGTGTAAAAGAAAAAGACAAAGTCCAGAGCGGAGCGGTCGTCCAGGTCGGACCCGGCTACGCCGTTCCCAACCCGCACTATCTCGACCAGGAGCAATGGTCGACGACACCCAAGGATCCGATCAAGTACATGCCTCTCCAGGCAGAGGAAGGAGATTACGCCCTTTTCCTTCGCGATTCCGCTATCGAGATCGAATACGACGAACGCAAGTACCTCATCGTTTCCCACTCGGCCATTCTCATGCTGATACGTCGGAACGACTACGTGCAGAGCATGGAGCAGTAGCACCGGGATGGCGGATCGGGACCTGAGGCTTTTCAGCCACGAAAATCTTCTCGAGCAGCTCAAGTCGGCAGAGTACCGCAACGGTTACTTTGTGCTCGAGTTCTATGCGGAAGAGCACAAACCATCCTCAAAACCCACCGGAACTGTTGAATCGTTCTATCTCTATCCATCAGGCGGCACGCTCCGCGACGAAGGATTCCAGCTCGTTTTCTACGATTCCCGCTACGATACCTATCGCGGATTTAAACCTCCCCGGTGAGCCTCGCGTGAGAACCTTCCGAAGGTCACGAGGGTGCTCCGGAACCTTCGGAAGGTTACACCGTCCGGGAACGATTCCGCCTCCGATTTGTTTTATACTATGAAGATTATTTCATCGGAAACACTCTCGAGGAGTATGCTCCATGTACGATATTCTTATCCAGCAAATGAAAACAGAAGTCACGCGCCTTGGAGCCCAGGAACTAAAGACGCCGGCCGACGTTGATGCTGTGCTCCCAAATTCCAAAGGAACGATGCTCGTCGTCGTGAACTCCACCTGCGGCTGCGCGGCAGGAGCGGCGCGGCCCGCTCTCGCAAAAGCGCTGCAGCACACGAATGCACCGGATAAAGTGGTGACCGTGTTCGCGGGAATCGACAAAGAGGCCACAGCACGAGCACGCGAATATTTCACCGATCAACCGCCATCATCGCCTTCCTTTGCGCTGATGCGCGATGGGCAATTTGTTCAGATGGTCCATCGGTACCAGATCGAAGGCCATAATTCCGATCAGGTTGCGGCCACCCTTATGCAGGTGTTCGACCGATTCTGCGTCGCCGAAGCAAAACCGTCGGTCTGATAAACCGCCCGACATGAAGCCTGAGCCCGCGTCAACGATGTTGATGCGGGCTTTCTTGTTTCGCGTCACCTGGGATTGCCCCGCGGGTCTCTTCATTGATTCTCACATCAAATTTCGTTAATTGTTAGAGCGTATCTCAAAAACCCCCAAAGTCATTGCGAGCGATGCCCCGCAGGGGCGAGCGAAGCAATCTGACCAACGTATGCCGAGACCAAGGAGAGATTGTCCGCCTTCTAGGATCCCGCATTCAGGCGGATCCAGAGGGCGGGACTTCGGCAGAAAGCGCCTCGCAATGACGAGGTAGGCGTTTTTGAGATGGCTTCTGGTGAATTGAACGTATCTCAAGAAGAATCGCACACTCATGTCATGAAATCACCACGGGCGTTCAATCTGTGATAATCTCGTGCTGTTTCTGTGTCATCAGTGTGCTGATCTACGCGCGATCATGGATTTTCTTTTAGATCGCTCGTCGTCACGGACGCCAATCCTATGGATAAGCCTGGACAGCCGGGAAGAAAGATTCTGTCGGGCCTCTTGTTTTTCGGGGCTGCGCTGGTTTGCGGCTATCACGCACCGGCGCAGGAGGCCAAGAGAGACGGGGAAATCCGTGGAAGGATCACCATCGCCCGGTCTGACGCTGACGCACAGAAGCCTCCCATCCTCGACCGCTACAGCACACATCGGCCGGCACTGACCGGCTCAGATCATGCCGTAGCCTCTCAACCCGCATACAAGTTGTCCGAGAAAGCAGTCATCTACCTTGAAAGCGAGGCGATGAAGGCCCAAATCTTTGTCCCTCCGTCTGCACATCCGGTACTCGATCAAAAAGATCTGATGTTTCATCCCCAGGTGTTGCCCATACTCGCCGGCACGACCGTGGACTTTCCGAACCGCGACAATCTTTTCCACAATGTGTTTTCGTACTCTCAGCCCAAGGAGTTTGACCTGGGACGCTACCCGACGGGCTCGCAGAAATCTGTCCGGTTCGACAAGCCCGGCGTCGTGCGTGTCTATTGCGACATTCATTCACACATGAACGCCACGATCCTGGTCCTCGAAAATCCGTACTTTGTCGTTCCGGACGATCAGGGTTCATTTTCGATCGAAAACGTTCCCCGGGGAACCTATACCGTGCGATTCTGGTGCGGCCGTGAACTTGCCGAAAGCCGGAATGTCACGGTAAAAGGCGGCGACGTTGTTGAAGTCAATTTCACTTATTGAGAACAGACTACATCCTATCTAAAACCCTTTGCGTCTTTGTTTACCCCGACGTTCTCGGTCGGGGCGACTTTGCGTGAGGAATATCGAGATCGCTTCTATGAAGAACATCGTGGTGACGCTCGCCCTGGTGATGGGTCTCGCTGCTCCGGTTGTTTCACAGGTGCAGCTGGGCGGCGAAGCGTCGGCATACGCACTCAAGACCTCCCGGTCTCAGAATCCGCGCGTCGTCAATAGAGGGACCGCAACGTTTGGATGGCGGCTCGATCTCTTCCTCGACGCAAAGGTGACGGACAACGTCTTCGTCCTCGCGAATACCCGATCCTTTGAAGACGATCCCATGAGCGTGGATTACGCCGCCGTACGGATTATCGACCTTGCCGGACTTGGTATCGACTTCCAGATTGGAAAGTTCGACATGCCGTTTGGAAATCTGGCGGAGCGGCGATTCCCTGCCAGGAATTTCCTCTATGGACTTCCGTTGATCTATGAATACCGGATGTCACTCACCAATCAGGTCGCCGGTCGTCTGGACGTTCTTAACAACAGGGGAAAAGGGGTTGGCATGCGGCTTCTCGATTTGGGAATATACGATATCGGCGCCATGCTCTATGGAGACATCGGCCCGTTCCACTATGCCGTCGCAGGCTCGAACGGAACGATCAGTTCCACAGGCTTTCGTCAGCTGAATCAAAACGCGGATTTCAACAAGATTGTGCGTCTCGCTTTTACTCCCATGATGGGCCTTACCATCGGGGCTTCGGCCGCTATGGGAGCGTATCTCGGCGATGGCGGCAAGCCCCTGCCGCGTGCCGAAACGAGCGATCATTATCGGCAGCGTATCGGTGAAGCCGATATCGAGTTCAGCCGGGATCGCTTTCTCCTGAACGGCGAAATAGTCTACAGTCAATGGACCGTCCCGTTCGAGGACGATGATACGAAACTTTCCGTGGTCGGCTACTATGCCGAAACCAAGTACACCTGGGTTCCCCGCTTCTACACGGCGGTTCGTGTCGGGGGACTCCTCTTCTCAAAAGTACAGCTCGGGTCCGCTACGTTACGCTGGGATCATGATGTGTTCGAAGTTGAGGCGGGGATAGGCTACCATCTCGAGCGCAACACACTCCTCAAGATCGTCCGCCGCGAGACCATGACGCCGGAGGTGACCGGCACGCACGACAATCTTACCGTTTTGCAGCTCGCGGTCTCCTTCTAGTGGAGTGTTACGGTGATTGTTGTATGATCTCAAGCAGGTCTGGGCCTGTGATAGATGGCAGAATAGCACAGAGCCCCCGACTTCGGAACAGTTGGCCGTTTTGAAGAGATTCTCGACTTTGCGATTTGTCACTTTCTCTTTGAAGAGTCCCGCCCTCAGATGAATCATATTTGCGGGATCCAGAAAAAGGAAAAGTAACCAAAGTTCGTTTTCTGAATCCCGCTTCTTCGAACCATCTGAGAGCGGGAAGAACTCCCGAAATCATGACCCTCGAGGTTATGCTCCCACCCGCTCACCTGAATTTCGGTGCGGATGGTTATGGTGAGCTATCGAATTCGACTTCCTCGCCCCGAAATTAATGCACGATGAAGCCGTCCACCCACCTGCCGATGATTTCGGGGGCATTGTTAAGAGAGTCATGTCCTGTGCTTGCCTAGGGATCGAGCTCCCGAAATCGATGGCGGTGCGGGTTGGAAGCTCAATCCCGTGTGTTTAATTCCGGAGCAGATGTTGATACCTTCAGACATTGCTGGTCCCTTTCCGCACCGGAATTTCGGCTTGAGGGGGGAGAACTATCAAGTGCATTTCGATTTCGGGAAGTTTTTCCCGCTTCTCAGGATCCCGCCTCGGAGCGGGATCCAAGAGCGGGACTTTCCTCCATTTTTTTTCCAAAAAGAAATGGGGAACCTAGCGTTAGCGACACAGGTTTCGCGGCTCAGAAAATACCTGACACTTCTGCGCTCTACCAAAAGCCGCTTGCCGTTTGTTCCTTTCTTGATTCTCCGTGATGGGGAAAAATGAAATTTCGCTTCAAAATACTCCTTTCCATTTGGGGCGTGGTCCTCAGCTTGTTGGTGATTACGTTTTTTATCATCAACTATTGGACCCGCAGCAGGATTGAGGACGCATTCTCGGAACAGCTCCAGAACAATCGATCCACGCTGAACGGCATTGTGGGGCTCGAGGCGGAAATTCTCTCGCGGGGATGCCAGGTGATTGCCGAATCCCCGCGCCTGCGCGCCGTCGTTGAACTTCAGGACCCGAAAACCGCCTACCAGCTGTCGCAGGAGCTGAACCAGACCACCGCAAGTGATCTGCTGGTGCTTACCGACCGGCGGGGGAAGGTGCTTGTACAGCTCGTGCATGGGCAACGCATGGAGGTGGATGTCGCGGGACGCGCATCCGTGCAGCAAGCTCTGCGCTCCGGGTCAAACGCCGATGTGTGGTCCCTGGGGAACGGCCTATTCCGGGTTTCTTCCGTGCCTCTGCTGATCGATCGAGAGGTCGTCGGTACGCTGACGCTGGGGTTCGCCATCACCGGTGAGGAACTGGCGAGGCTCAAGCAATGGACAAACAACAGCGAAATCGTCCTCGCGCGGGGAAGGACGATCGTACTCTCAACAATCAATTTCTCGAATCATAACGGACTCAGGGAGTCCCTCGAGACTTCCGGCATGCTCGTGGATCCGGCCCGGCTTGATTCGACAACGGTGTTCAAACTGAAAACCCCGGACGATGTGTTTCTTGGAACCGCGTTCCAGCTCAACAAACCGTTGAATGCCGCGGGTCCGATCAACTACCTCATCATCAAATCCACCGAGCGAGAGCTCTCGCGCTCTCTCAATCCGATTCTGGGAACGTTCGGAGTTATTTCCCTGATCTTCCTTGCCCTGACAACGCTCATCGGACACGCAGTTTCCGTCGGCATGACGCGGCCGATCAACGCTCTTGTTCAGGGGACAACAGAAGTCAGCAAGGGAAACTATGACTATGTCATCGCGGTGAACGGACGGGATGAGCTGAGCTTCCTGGCGCAGCGGTTCGGCGACATGAGCCGGTCGTTGAAGGAGAAGATCAGCGAGCTGGGCCGGCTCAACCAGGATTTGGTCTCGCGAAACAGGGATCTCGATGAAACGCTCCAACAATTGAAGGAAGCACAGGAAGAGCTGGTGACGAGCGAGCGGCTTGCGGCGACGGGAAAACTCACCGCCCAGCTCGCACACGAAATCAATAATCCGATACACAACATCCAGAGCTGCCTGAAAACCAGCCTGGGCCGGCTTCCTGCGGAGACGCAGGGACGCGAACTCATCGAAGTCGCCTACGAAGAAATAACACGCATGTCGAAACTGACGCGCCAGCTGCTCGACTTCTACCGGACTTCTTTCGTGCCCGAAGAGACCTCCCCGGTCGATCTCAATTCGCTCGTGAAGGAGATCGTCCAATCATTCGGGGACGAGCTGAGCAAGAACCGGATCGACGTGAAGTTGCATCTCGCCGCCGGTCTCCCGGTCGTGAGAGGATCGATGGACAAGCTCAAGCAGGTATTCCTGAACCTCGTTCTCAATGCGCGGGATGCGATGCCGCAGGGAGGACTTCTCCGTATCGGTACGATACGAGAAAACGGATTCGTCAAGGTTTCCATCGGCGATTCCGGCGTCGGGATCCCGAGAGAAAACCTCGACAGGATTTTTGACGCTTTCTTTACCACCAAGAGCAAAGTGAGCGGTGTCGGCCTCGGTCTCTCTGTGAGCTATGGGATCATCAGCCAGCATCGGGGAACAATCCACGTGACAAGCGCGACAGGGGAGGGGTCGACCTTCGTCGTGTCACTTCCCTTGCAGCTTCCGGAAGAACGATCAACTTCGGTTTGAATCCGCCATGAGCGATCATATCCTCATTGTCGATGACGATAAGGCTTTCAGAATTGCGACCGTGGCGCTTCTCCAGGACCACGGCTTCACCGCGCACGCCGCATCCACGGCGGGAGAGGCGCAACACGTGTTCACGCCTGACAAGTTTGATCTCGTGCTGACCGATCTCGTGATGGAAGGAATGAACGGCATGGAGCTGCTGGAGTGGATCAAAGCGCGGGCTCCCGAGATCCCTGTCATGATGATCACGGGCTATGGATCTGTACCAACGGCGGTCGAGGCGATGCGGCACGGCGCGTATGACTACATCACGAAACCCTGCGACAACGACGAGCTGCTGATCAAGATCCGGCGCGTGCTTGATGTGAGAAAGAAAGACCGCGAGCTGCGGCAGCTGCGCGAAGAGCTTCGCGGGACCTACAGTTTCGCGAACATCATCAGCCAGAGCGACTCGATGAAACAGGTGTTCAAGCTGGTCCGACAGGTGGCCGATACGGATGCGACGGTCCTTGTCCTCGGCGAGACGGGCACAGGAAAGGAGATGCTTGCCAAGGCGATCCATTACAACAGCCCGAGGAAGGCGAAGCCCTTCGTCGTGATCACGTGCTCCGCGCTCAATGAGTCCTTGCTGGAGAGCGAGCTTTTCGGCCACGAGAAAGGCGCTTTCACGGGAGCCATGCGGCCTCGTATCGGCAAGTTCGAGGACGCGAACGGAGGGACGGTGTTTCTTGACGAGATCGGCGACATTCCCCTCCACCTCCAGACGAAACTGTTGCGAGTCCTTCAGGAGAAGGAAATCGAGCGGGTCGGAAGCAATAAGCCGGTACCGGTCGATGTGCGGATCATCGCTGCAACGAACAATGATCTTCAAGGCATGACGAAGAGCGGACAGTTTCGCGAGGATCTTTTCTATCGCCTGAACGTGTTCCCCATCCATCTCCCGGCGCTCAAACAGCGGATCGATGATGTGCCTCTGCTGGCGAACCACTTTCTCCGGAAGCACCGGACACTGTCGGCTGGAAAAGAACTGTCATTCGCCCCCTCGGCGATTTCCTCCCTTATGAGCCATCACTGGCCCGGAAATATTCGCGAGCTGGAGAATGTTGTCAAACGGGCGATGATCAAGAGCGAGGGGGCAACGATCGGTTCAGTCGAGATTCCGGGTCGCACAGGTCCGGAAAATCTCCCGCACGCTGCGATACAGGATATCTCTCAGGATGCCCCCTTCAAGGAGTTCATGAAGAAGATCATCGGTGACGCCGAATCCCGCTACCTGGCGCATCTGCTTGAAGAACACCAGGGAAACGTGAAAGTTGTCGCAGAGTCGATGGACCTCGATCGAAAGACCGTCTATAAGAAGATCGAAGAATACGGCATCGACCTGACGAAGTATCGCCCCGACCCTGCCGCATGAGGAACTAACTCCCCATTCCACCCTTTCATGTAGCCCCTGATCCACACTCTTCCGGACGCACGCCGGCTCGACGCGCTTGAAATCCAGCAAAATCGTGGCTTGCGTCGCCGGCTCCCTCTGGCATTCGGTTTGCACGTCCTCCGTCACTCAACCAACAATTCAAATCACTTCTACGTGGGAAGGGCGAACAGATGAGACGACTATTACTCTTTGTGACCATCGTACTGCTGATTGCTTCGGTGGGATTCGCGCAGATTCATTTTACTGCCAGGATGGACGGAGCGCAGGAAGTGCCGCCTGTGACGACAACTGCCACCGGTACCGGAGCCTTTGTCCTGAAGGCGGCAGGGACAGCGCTTTCCTATAACATCACCATCAACGGACTGACGATTACGGCCGCTCATTTTCATAATGGAGCTGCAGGTGCCGCAGCCGGAGTTGTCAAAAGTCTGACGTTCGTCAACAACACCGCCAGCGGCGTGTGGAGCAGCACCGATGCAACGCAACCTCTTACCGATTCGCTTCTCTCAGAATTGCTGCGAGGCAGACTTTATGTGAACGCACACACCTCGGCGAATCCAGGCGGTGAAATCCGTGGTCAGGTCTTGCAAGCCGCTCCGGCCGGGTTCTTCGCGAGGATGGACGGATCCCAGGAGGTTCCTCCAACGTCCACGACTGCCACCGGCAGCGTCTTCGTCGTGCTTGCCCCCGGAGGATCTGCGACTTTTCGTGGCACGTTTACGGGCCTGGCTCCCACGGCCGCACACTTCCACAGCGCTGTTCCCGGCGTTTCTGGCGGCGTTGTGAAGGGTTTCACGCTGGCGAATAACACGGTCTCGGGAACATGGACTCCCGGTGACGCCTCGCAGCCTTTGACTGACGCTCTCCTTCGGGATTTGGTACGCGGCAAATTGTATGCGAACGCTCACAGTTCAACGAATCCCGGCGGAGAAATTCGCGGGCAAGTACTGCCGGCCATCGGCATTGGCTTAACAGCCACAATCGACGGAAGCCAGGAGGTGCCACCGGTCACGACCACGGCCAGTGGAACCGGCGCGTTTGTTCTCAATGCAAGCGGCTCGCAGCTGACCTACTCGATCAGCTTCAATGGTCTTACTCCTACTGCTGCTCACTTCCATAATGGTGCTGCGGGAGTTGCTTCAGACGTCGTGAAAAGTCTGACGATCGTCAACGGCACCGCAGCCGGTGTTTGGAGCAGCACCGACGCAACGCAGCCCTTCACAGACTCGTTGCTGGTTGAGCTGCTGCGTGGGAGGTTGTATGTCAACGCTCATACTTCTGCAAATCCCGGCGGCGAAATCCGGGGTCAGGTTCTTATGGCTTCCGGTGCCGGATTCGCCGTGAAACTCGATGGAAGTCAGGAGGTGCCACCCGTGACCACAAATGCGTCCGGGACTGCCTCCGTTGTTCTTCACCCGAATGGTACTGTGAGCTATGACGAAACCGTCACAGGCATTACGCCGAGCGCTGCTCATTTTCACAATGCTGCGGCTGGTGCTACTGCGGGAGTCGTAAGGAACACCACTCTCACGAATAATACCGTCTCAGGTACGTGGTCGAGCTCAGACGCGACTCAACCCTTAACCGACGCTCTCCTGAGAGAGTTGGTAAAAGGGAGACTCTATTTGAACGTCCATTCTTCTACAAATCCCGGGGGGGAGATTCGGGGTCAGGTGGTTGGATCAACTGGGCTGGCGACGGCCGTGGAGCGCATCGGGCAGTCGGAGCTTCCGTCTGCATATCGACTCGAACAGAACTATCCCAATCCGTTCAATCCTTCGACGATCATAACGTTCGAGGTCGGGAAGACGAGCCGCGTTGCCCTCCAGGTGTATAATGTCATCGGGCAGCTGGTGGCATCTCTCGTAGACGGCGTGAAGGAGCCCGGCGTCTATCGGGTAAGCATGCAGTCTGCCGCACTCCCATCCGGCGTGTACTTCTACAGCCTTTCCGCGGATGGCGCGAACATCCAGACGAGAAAAATGCTCTTGCTGCGTTAAGCGCAGATTAGAACACAGAGTACACAGATGCTACGAGATGTCCACAGATAAATATTTAAGTGAAGAGGTCTATCCTCTGTGTATGTCAGTAGCATCAGTGGAAATCTGTGTGCTAATACCGCGAACCATCTCTTCTTAACTAGTGGCTCTCGGGAACTTGTCAGCCAGAAAACGAGTTTTCTGGAAATACGATGAAGATCCGACTAACATGGAAAAGGAAGGTTGAACTTGATTGCACAGAATTTACGCGGTTCGCGGTTCGTTTTCGTTCTGGCGGTGACATTTGTGTGGACGATTTTCGTTGTGCCCGGGTGCACTGACATGGGGAGCGCCTCGGTGGTTGATGATCCGGTAACAACAAATCCGCCCCCCGGCCAGCCTGTTTCGTTTGCAACACACGTTCTTCCGGTCTTCCAGCGTAACGGATGCACGTCATGTCACGGAGGGAGCGGCGGACTGTTCGTCACGTCCGTCGCCCAGCTCCTCCGGGGCGGAGATCACGGTCCGTCAGTCGTATCGGGAAAAGCGGAAACCAGCATTCTGATTCGCAAACTTTCTGCAGGCCCCCCGTTCGGCGAGAGGATGCCGCAAGGCGGCCCTTATCTTCCGGACAGCACCGTTCAACTCATCGCGCGATGGATCAACGAAGGTGCGAAAGACAACTGACAGTGCGTGGGAAAAGAGCTTTTCGCCACTCCCGCAACCATGATAATTTCGAAAAGAGCGGGATGCCGTAAAGCGGCAAAAGGCACAAAGACACGAACAAAAGGAGATCAGGTGAAAACACGTTGCATGCTTGCTTTGCTCTCAATCTTTGTCACAATGTGCGCAGTTGAAGCGGCCGCCCAGGAAAGCGCCAAGTCGAAAGAAAAACCCCGGCTCTCTTACGCCAAAGATGTTGCTCCGGTCATTGACAGGTTCTGCGCCGGTTGCCACAATGCCGATGAAGAACACCCGAGTGAGCTCTATATGGAGACGTACGAATCGCTCATGAAGGGGGGCAAACACGGATCTCCCATCAAGCCTGGCAGTTCCAAAGAGAGCCTTCTTATGCAGAAGATGAGCAAAGAGCCGCCGTTTGGCAAGATGATGCCTCCTCCGAAAAAGAGGACCCCGACACCGGAGCAGGTTGAACTCATCCGCGCCTGGATTGACCAAGGTGCCAAGAAGAACTAGGCATTGGTCAAACAAAAATCCGAAAATCGAATGAAACTCCAAATCCTACCCTGGTGAAGAGGTGAGAGTCTTTCATTCGTGCTTCGGATTTATTTCGGATTTCGGATTTAGTATTTCGTATTTTTCTAACCGCACCATCTATGAATCTCATTTCCACTACGCTCATACATAAGATCAGACCTCCTTCAACGACCGGATCCGAAAAGCCTCCGGTGCTGGTATTGCTCCACGGCCGGGGGACGAACGAGGACGACCTGCTCGGCCTGGTCGAGTATCTCGATCCGCGGTTCTTCGTCATCAGCGCCCGGGCTCCGTTTCGGTTCCAGGATGAATCCGGGGGATATACGTGGTACGACCTGCGTGAGGTCGGTTCCCCCGTGCTGCAGCAATTCGATGCGAGCTACCGCAAGCTGATCCAGTTTCTCGCCGACATGAAAGCCGGCTATCCCGTCGATGGGGAACGGATGTTCCTGCTCGGTTTCAGCATGGGAAGTGTCATGTCATTCGCGGCGGCATTGACGGCGCCGGGCCTGGTGCGCGGAATTGTCGCTCACAGCGGCTACGTTCCGGAAAACACGAACCTTTCGTTCGCATGGAACCGGCTTCACGGACTTTCGGTTTTCGTTGCCCACGGTATTCACGATCCCGTGATTCCGATCGAGCACGGACGGAGGGCTGCCGAACTCTTGAAACAAACGTCAGCCGATGTCACCTACAAAGAATATCCCATTCCCCACACCATCAGCGAGCAAAGCCTCTCCGATCTCTCCGGCTGGCTCCAGAAAAAGCTTGCTGTTCCTGCCGATATGAAGTAGATTCAACCCACCGTTTCAGATCTCAACGCTTACCGACCTTTCCTTGCATCAGTGAAAAAACGAACGCGAAAGAACACGGCGACGTCGTCCTTCGGCACTTCGGGCCGTATCAGCCACGACTCGTCCCGGTTCTACAAGAGTCGTCTCTACGACAACGCCGCGGCAGTCCTGCCTGCGGCCGCCCGCGAGCAGGCTCTGCCCGAGAGCGTCGTCAACCGCATTTTTCGGAAAAGCAGTGAATCGATGACGGAGCTGCCGGACAACTCCGTCCACCTCATGATCACGTCTCCTCCGTACAATGTGTCCAAAGAATACGATGAGGACCTGACGCTCGACGAGTACCGTGCGCTACTGTACCGGGTGCTCGGAGAAACGTACCGCGTCCTCGTCGACGGCGGGAGAGCTTGTGTCAATGTCGCAAACATCGGCCGCAAGCCCTATATTCCGCTTCACGCATTCCTGACCGAGGATCTGATCAAACTCGGCTTTCTCATGAGGGGCGAATTGATCTGGAACAAGGCGGGAAGCGCCGGTCCCTCCACCGCATGGGGGAGCTGGAGATCGGCCAGCAATCCCACGCTGCGCGATGTCCATGAGTATATCCTGATCTTCTCCAAAGGCTCCTATTCCCGGGTCAGGGAAGCGAAGAAAAGCACAATCGGGCGGGACGAATTCCTCGAGTACACCAAGAGCATCTGGACGTTTCCCTCCGAATCGGCGAGGCGCATCGGCCACCCGGCTCCTTTTCCTCTCGAATTGCCGCGCAGGCTCATTGAGCTTTACAGCTTCTCCGGTGATGTTGTCCTCGATCCCTTCGCCGGGAGCGGCTCGACTTGCATCGCCGCTCTGCAGGCAAAAAGGCTTTATGTCGGATACGAGAAAAATGCCCGCTATCTGAAACTAGCGGAAAAGCGGATCCGCGCATATCTCGATGACCTCTCCGCCGGTGTTCAAAAGAAATAATTGAGTGAAAAAAACTCTCGCGGTATATTTTTCGATCACGACCCTGATTCCATCACAACCATTCAGATCCCGACCGAACGAAAGCCATCATGAAAACACGTCTCAGTATCTTCCTGGCCATTGTGTCCATTCTGCCGCTCATTCTTTTATGCCAACCGTCGCGAAGGCCTGATTCTCCCGCTGCGGCCGTGCTCGATTCACTCAAGGCGCGCTACGCGCCCGATGACCGGGTCGCGATCTTCCAGGTCGGCTGTCTCCAGCAGGGGAGCATTGTCGTCGTGAAGGGTGAGGTCGACAATCCAGAGGCCAGGGACGACGCCCTGGCTGCGATCCGAAAAATCTTCGGAGGGGAGGTGCTCGACAGCATCAAGGTTCTTCCCGATCCGCAATTCGGCGACAAAAGATTCGGGATCGTGGCGGTGAGTGTGGGAAACGTGCGCACGACTCCGCGTCATCCGGGCGGCATGGCATCGCAGGCGATGATGGGAATGGCGGTCAGGTTGATGAAAAAGCAGGGGGAGTGGTACTATATTCAGATGCCCGACAGATACATGGGGTGGCTGGAATCGAACGCGATGAGGATCACCGACGAAGCAGGCATCGAGGCCTGGAAGCAGGCGACCAGGGTAATCGTGACCGCCTACTTCTCCGTCGTGCGTGAACAACCGATCACAGATGCCCAACCGATACGAGATGCCGTGGCGGGAGATCTTATGAAGCGGCTTGGCACGAACGGCTCGTGGGTCTCCGTCGAACTTCCGGATGGAGCCACCGGTTACATAGAGAGCTCGAATGTCGAAGATTTTGTCAGCTGGAAAAAATCCCGGAAACTCACGGCGGAGAACGTGGAGAAGACGGCAAAAACGCTCTTTGGTGTTCCCTACCTGTGGGGAGGGACATCTCCGAAGGGGATGGACTGTTCGGGATTCACAAAGATGGTGTACCGGCTCAACGGCCTTGAGTTAAGCCGCGATGCGGACCAGCAGGCTCAGGGTGGAGACGAGATTGAGCCGGGGGAAGAGTTTGAGAACCTGAAGAAGGGGGATCTCGTTTTCTTCGGACGGAAGGGAACGTCGGAGAAGCCCGAGCGCATTTCTCACGTCGGAATTTACCTTGAGAAGAGACAGTTCATTCACACGCCCGGCGGTTCGTGGGTCAAGTTTAACAGCTTTGATTCAACTGCTGCCAATTTCAGCGAAGGGCTCCGGAAGAGCTTCGTCCGTGCCCGGCGGTATATTGGATCTGCAAAAATCCCGGAAGTTCCCAGGAAATGATGATGCGCTGAATCGAACACTGAAGACACAGATGCTACAGAATTACACGGACTAAATTAAATATCTGTGAGTGTCAGTTACATCTGTGTTGTCAGTGTGCGATTATGAGGATCAGCCTTGGGAATCGAACACAGAGAACACAGACGCTACAGAATTCCACTGATATTTTATAGGGTTTTCTCCTGTGTCAGTCTCGTAACATCCGTGTAGTCAGTGTGCGATTATGAGGATCAGCCTTGAGAATGGAACACAGAAGACACAGATGCTACAGAATTACACAGACTAAACTAAATATCTGTGAGTGTCAGTTACATCTGTGTTGCCAGTGTGCTATTTTTTTACGGCGCCAATCCCGGGTCGTTCCATCAACGTCACCTTCCCGTCGATCACCTTCGTCCCGTCGAACACATCGTTGCTGATGAGCAGTGCCCCGTCAAGGTCCGCAAAATCGGCCATCGGCGAGAGATGCGAAGCGGCAGAAATGGCGCACGAGGTTTCGGTCATGCAGCCGAGCATGACTTGCATCCCAAGCGACCGCGCGAGTACCAGCATCTTGTGGGCTTCGCGCATGCCTGTGCTTTTCATCAATTTGATGTTGATGCCGCTGTAGACGCCGTGAGCCTTTTTCACATCGGGAAGCCGTTGTACCGCTTCGTCGCCGAAGATCGGCACAGGGCTTCTTTCGGTCAGCCACGCGTTGTTGTCGACCTGCTCCTTGGGCATCGGCTGCTCGACCAGGACGACGCCTTTCTCCTTCAGCCAGTGTAGCATTTCGAGGGCCGCGGAGCGGTCTTTCCATCCTTGATTCACATCTGCCGTGATCGGCTTGTCCGTCACCGACCGGATCGTCTCGATCATCATCTTGTCCGTATCGCGGCCCAGTTTGACCTTGAGAATCTTGAACTCCGAAGCTTCCTTGGTTTTTTGACGGACGACGTCTTCCTCATCGATGCCGATGGTAAAAGAGGTAGGGGGAGTCAGCTTCCCGTCGAAACCCCAGATGTGATACCAGGGTTGGTTCATGATCTTTCCTATCATGTCGTGGAGCGCAATATCGACCGAGGCCTTGGCTGCCGGATTCCCGGGGGCGAGGCCGTCGACATATTCCATGATCGTCTCGAGATCAAAAGGGCTCTCGAATTTTCCGAGGTCCACTTTTGACAGAAACGCGGTGGCTGACTCGTGGGATTCGCCAAGATAGGGAGGCATGGAAGCCTCTCCGTAGCCGGTGATGCCGTCATAGTCGATTTCGGTGAGAACCACCGGCGTCGTCGTCCGTGAGCTTGTTGCGATGGTAAACACATGTTTCAATTCGAGCGTATAGGGGCGGAATCGGAGTTTCATACGCGCGTTGGAATTCATACGGCTCGATGCTTCAGCGACGAGCAGGCCGGGAAGGCCCGCGCTGAGTGACGCGCCCGCGAGCAAGGTTGATTTCAGGAACTCTCTGCGATTGTCCATTGGTCATCCTGGTGGTGAAATGGTTGAGCGGCATCACAAGGTAGGGAAAAGGGGAATCATTTTCAAAGCGGTTACGTTGGAGAAACCGACCGTACTTCTGAATGCGGTGCGCGCACCGGTTGACTTCCTGCGCAGGTCTCTGTACCTTGGTGCTGACTGAAAACGGCAGCGGAAAAATGAAAACCAGGAAAAAGCAAATTCTCGTTGTGGACGACGAGCCCATCTGGCTCCGGAGCATGGCTGCGGAACTGCGCAAAGTGGGGTACCAGGTGAAGGAAGCCAAGAGCGCCGACCAGGCTCTCTCGCTCCTCGTGAAATATCGCCCGGATCTCATCGTCAGTGATCTCCGTATGCCGGATATGAACGGCTTCGATCTGCTCGACAAGATTCGTCACTCTCCCAGCATCTCCGCGACGCCTGTGGTGTTCTTTTCTGCGATCGATGATTTCCATGCGAAGAAAGTCGCCCGAGAGCTCGGGGCCACGGCATGTCTGCTCAAGCCCTACGACAAGCAGGACCTCATCGGACTCCTCAAGCAGTATCTCCCCCGATAGCGCACGTATGATCCGTCCTCGATGAGCTTCGCTTGCTATTGAAGCCCCGTCGTGGTACTTTTTTGAGAGGAAGGGTCGCACCCTGGCATGAAACTAAGAAAGCTCTTCAAACTCCGTACATCCCTGGGCCCTGTCGAACAGGCTCAGGTGGTCGCATCCACGGCGGTGGTCGTCACCATGGCCACGATCGTGAGCATTCGCCTCTTCGCAGTCGGAAAGACCATCGATTGGCTCCTCTTCGGAAGTATCATCGCCACCGGTATCTTCGGATTCATCAATGTGTTCTTCACGCTGAAATACGGCCAGCAGCTCGAAGAGCAAAAGCGTGAGCTCCTTGCACTGAACACCATCGCAGAGGCTGTGACTCATTCTGTTGAGATCGACGTCCTTCTTCGGGAGGCGATCCGGGAAATCCGGAGATTACTTGAAGTCGATTTCGTCTGGATTTATCACGTCGAGGGAGGAAAGCTCATCCTGAGGCAGTCTGATGGTGTCGTGCCGCCGCCGCAGCATGTAATTGAGCCGAACACGGAAGCGGACGACAAAGACATTCTCTGGGCCCGTCTCCCGCGTGTCAGAAGGAGGGGCGTGAAGTGGACCTCGAAATCCGATTGGTCTTTTGGCGTCATTGGAGCGTGGGGCTCGGTTCCGATCAAAGTGAAAGACCATTTCGCCGGAGTCCTAGTCGTCGCAAGCAGGGACCGTACAGCCATACCGGAAAAGCAACTGGGTTTGCTGGCCGCATTTTCGAACCAGATCGGCGTGGCGCTGGAAAACGCGACGCTCTTTGAAGAGCTGAGAAATTCCGAAGTACGGTACATGGACCTCTTCGAGCACTCACCGGACATGTACCATATTGTCAACAAAGATGGCGTCATCATCAGCTGCAACCAGACCGAGTCCGATCGCCTCGGATACCGGAAAGATGAACTCGTCGGACATTCCTTCCTGGGAATGTACCCTCCTCTCTACCACGAAAGAGCCCTCAAGCTTCTGAAGGAGGTGTTTGACGAGAATCTCAGTGTCTCGGGACTCGAGGAGCAACTTGTGTCGAAGGCAGGCGAAGTGATTGATGTGAGCGTGAGTGCTTCGATCATCTACGATGCATCCAGGAAGCCTTCACTGATTCGTGTTGCAGCGCGTGACATCACCGAAAAGAAAAAACTGGAATCGAAGATCATGCACGCGCAGCGGATCGACAGCATCGGAAACCTGGCCGGCGGCATTGCGCACGATTTCAATAACATCCTGACGTCGATTCTCGGCTCCACCGCAATCATGAAACGCAAGATGCGGAAGAACAACGCGTGGTATCACTTTGCGGACATTATCGAAACCGCCGCGAAGCGGGGAGCCGGCCTGACACGTCAGCTGCTCACCTTCGCGCGGAAGAGCACGCCTCAGTTTCGTCCGATCCTCGTCAATGACATCATCGAAGAAACGCTCCGGCTCTTTGAGCGGAGCATCGACAAGAGTATCGTCATCAGGAAAGTGCTGGGCAATGATGTGGCCATCATCAAAGGCGACGACGGCCAGATCCAGCAGGCGATTCTCAACCTCCTGATCAACGCCCGCGACGCCATGCCGAACGGCGGAACCATCCTGATCAGCAGTCAAGTCGTCACTCCGGAAGTTCAATCCACCACGGTGTTCGGTGAGGCGCGTTCCGGGGAATTCGCGTCGATCGTGATCAGTGATACCGGCATCGGGATGAGCCAGGCGGCCCAGCAAAGAATCTTTGAGCCATTCTATACGACCAAGGAAAAGGGAACCGGTCTTGGATTGTCGGTGGTGTACGGAGTCGTAAACTCCCACGGAGGGTTCATCTCCGTGCAGAGCGATGCCGGCCTGGGTTCACAGTTCTCGATGTTTTTCCCGCTCCTGGCCGACCGGGAAAAATTCCAACGAACACTGAAGAACCAGAGACTCCGGCAGGGAGACGAGCGGATCCTCGTCGTCGACGATGAGGAGCACGTCAGGGAGTTGATCAGCCGGATGCTTGAGCATCTCGGCTACAAGGTGGAAGCTGTTCAGGGCGGCCTGGAGGCGCTCGCAGCTGTCGCGAAAAAGGCGCGGTTTGACGCCGTAATTCTCGATATGAACATGCCGAAAATGAGCGGGAAGGAAACCTTTGAGCGATTGAAAGAAGCGAAGCCCGACCTCAAGATCGTCGTCTCGACGGGGTACAGCAACGCAAGTCTCGAGCCGTCCGCCCTTCATAATCTTGTTGATGGATTCCTTCAGAAGCCGTATCAGATGGAAGAGCTGTCGAACGTCCTGCGGGAAGTTTTTGACGGAAAACGCGACGGATCCTGAGACAGACCATCCTCTGCGGCTCTGTATGGGACGTCGGGGCGCATCATTGCAAATCGGTGAAATAATTGCTACCATTTTTCGGATAGAGTCATAACCCTCCTTCTGAACAACCGCATAACGCATTCAATACCTGAGCAGTATGAGCCTTGAGTCATTTGGCGAGGAACTGAAGAAGTATCGCGAGCAGCGGCAGATCACCCTTGCTTCAATTTCCGAGATTACGCGCATCAGCGAAAAGATGCTCGAATCGATTGAGGCGGGGAAATTCTCCGTTGTGCCGCAAGCCTACATCCGCGCGTTCTTGCGCGCCTATGCGCGGGCAATCGGCCTTGACGGTGACGAGACACTTGGACGGTATGACGCCGTCAACCAGGAAATTCGCTCAGCAGCCGAAGTATGGGTGAACCGCGGCAAGACCCCGCCGCCAAAGGTTGAACGAAGCGTCGAAGATACCGTCGCGCGGGCTCCGGGAGTCTCGTTTCCGTCGATGCTGATCGCCGTGGTAGCTCTGCTGGCGGTGGCAGCCGTCATCTACCTTGCCAATCGCGGGGAACCTGCGCCGACCGAGGCACCTCTCTCCAAAGTCCCATTTGACCGTGCGATTCACGAATCGGAGGCCGCGGTCTCCCAGCCTGAAGCTGCACCTCCGCCGGTGCTCCAGGCGGCGCCCGTGATCGACAGTCTTCGGCTTGAAATGACGACAACAGATTCAGTCTGGATTTCCCTGGTGATCGATGGCGCTCGCAAGGGCGAGTACTTGTTTCCAGCCGGACGTGTTCGAAGCTGGGCCGCGAAAGACCAGTTCGTCATCTCCATGGGGAATGCCGCCGCTGCAACATTTCGTCTGAACGGGAAGGAACTCGGAGCCCTCGGCCGGCGCGGTGCGGTGGCGCGCAACCTCCTCATTACCCAATCCGGTGTCCAGCAACCTCAATAGCATCACTGAAAGGTCATGGCAGGTAGCGCGAGCATCGTCAAACGTCTGGAAGGACTTCGCGCGCAGCTGCGTGAGCACGACTATCGATATTACGTCCTCGCGCAGCCGGCCATCGCCGATGAAGAATATGACCGCCTGCTGCGCGAGCTCCTGGACCTTGAGTCAGCGCATCCGGACCTGGTGACGCCCGATTCGCCAAGCCAGCGCGTGGGGGGACAGCCGACGAAGGAATTCCCGACGGTCGTCCACGACGTGCCAATGCTCAGCCTCTCGAACACGTACAACGAGGAAGAAGTCCGGGACTTTGACCGTCGTGTCGGTTCCGCTCTCGGCGACGAGACCTACCGCTATGTCTGCGAGCTGAAGGTGGACGGGGTAGCCGTGAGTCTTGTGTACCGCGATGCCATGCTTCTGCGCGGGGCAACACGCGGAGACGGTACGCAGGGAGATGACATCACGCAGAATCTGAAAACGATCCGCTCCGTTCCGCTGCGCCTCATGGGGAAAAAGAAGGGACTGGCGGAATTCGAGGTGCGCGGGGAAGTGTTCATGAAGCGCGACGATTTCCGACGGATGAATGCCGAACGGGAGCTGGCAGGGGAGAAACTCTTCATCAATCCCAGAAACTCCGCGGCCGGGACGCTTAAACTGCAGGATCCCAAAGTCGTTGCCTCGCGACCACTCAATTTTGTCGCCTACTACCTCCGTGCCGGCAGCGGCACATTGACGAGTCATCACGACAACCTCGCGATACTCCGTGATCTCGGATTCCCGGTCAGTCGCGAGACGCGGATCTGCAGGAATGTCGAAGCCGTCGTGGAGTACTGGAGAGATTGGGAGACGCGCAGAGACAGCCTTCCCTACGACATCGATGGCGTCGTGGTCAAGGTGGACGCCCTGCGACATCAGGAGCGATTGGGCACCATAGCGAAAAGCCCCCGCTGGGCCATCGCATTTAAATTCGCTTCCCGCCAGGCAACGACGACGCTTAAAGCAATAACGCTGCAGGTGGGGCGAGTGGGAACCATCACGCCTGTGGCAGAGCTGGATCCGGTATTTCTGGGCGGCACGACCGTTTCGCGGGCCACCCTCCACAACGAAGACTATATCAAAGAACTCGATATTCGCCCCGGAGACACGGTTGTGGTGGAAAAAGGGGGGGATGTCATACCGAAGGTGAGTTCGGTTGTCAAGGAAAAGCGGAAGGGTGGAACGAAGCCGTTTACCATGCCTTCGGAGTGTCCTGAGTGTGGATCGAAGATTTCCCGGCCGGAAGGAGAAGCAAGCACCTACTGCGAAAACAGCGAATGTTCGGCCCAGTTGCGGGGTCGCATTGAGCACTTCGCACACCGCGGCGCAATGGACATCGAAGGTCTCGGCGAAGCTGTCGTTGATCAGCTTGCGGCTCTCGGGTATGTGAACAACTATGCAGACCTCTACGAGCTTCATCGCAAGCGAGGGGCTCTCATCAAGCTCGATCGCTGGGGCGAGAAGAGCGTTGAGAATCTGCTCCTGGCTGTCGAAAAGAGCAAGGAGCGCCCCTTCGGCCGGCTGTTATTCGCTCTGGGTATCCGGCACGTGGGCACCAGTGTTGCTCAGCTGATCGTGGATCGGTTCCAGTCGATGGAAGCGCTGAAGAATGCAACGTTTGAAGAGCTTCAGTCGGTTCAGGGTATAGGGCCGCGGATCGCTGAGAGTATCACACGGTTCCTGGAGGACAAGCATAACAGAAAAATCATCGAGCGCCTGGCGAAGTCGGGTTTGACGCTGGAAGAGAAAAAGAAGCGGAGCACACGCCAGACGCCCTTCACGGGAAAGACGATCGTCCTGACCGGCACGCTCGCGGCATATGGACGCGAAGAAGCCAAGGCACTCGTCGAAGAGCGTGGCGGGCACGTCTCCTCCAGTGTCAGCACCAAGACAGACTTCGTCATCGTCGGCCTGGACGCCGGCTCCAAGCTCGACAAAGCAAAGAAGCTCGGAATTCGGACGCTTGAAGAAGAGGAGTTTATCAAGCTTCTCAAATCCGGATAAGGGTCGTTCCGTACGATGATGCCTTATCGTTTCCGCTTGCCGGTGGTCGGAGCTGTCATCGCAAATTTTTCGGAGTTCGAGTAACAGGCATGTTCGAAGCCAACAGATTGAAAATCGGCACCCTCTTTGCGCGGTTCCATTTTCGCACCGCGCGGGATCCCATTGTACGCTTTACAGAAGCGATTACCCAGGCAAGGAGACCGATTGTCTTTTTGCCGGAGTCCGCCAGTGAAGCGTCGAGCATTGAAGGCGTTCTGAAGTTTCTCGCCCAGCGGTTTCATACGAGCAAGGTGACGCTGGTTGCCCGCAAGGAGGTGGTTTCATCGCTCCCCGACCACCGTGGATTTTCCGTTCTCATTTTCACGCCGGAGGAACTCAACGCGTTGTTCCTTCCCCGGGCAGAGTTGCTTCGAAAGATGAAAAAGAGTACATTCGATGTAGCGTTGGACCTTAATATTCGCTTCGCGTTGCCAAGCTCCTATCTGTGCCGCGCATCAGCAGCGCCGCTTCGCATCGGATTCGTCAAACCGTACGCTGACAGTTTCTACAATTTTCAGGTTCAGACCGGACAATCAAACAATCTCACTCACGTGTATTCCCAGTTGCTGAAGTGCATTGAAATGTTCTAGCGGTACCGTGCCATCGTCATCAGGTCCCACCCGGCGGGTCGCCATGGCAAGAGGAGGATGCAATGCAATTTGAAGTGAAGAAAAACGGTGATGCGACGATTCTCAGGATCAAGGAACGCAAGCTTGATGCCAGCGTCTCTCCGGAGCTCAAAGGCGAATTCCTCGTTCTCTGCAATCGTCAGACCAAGAACCTTGTCATCGACCTGACTGATGTTGAGTTTTGTGACAGCAGCGGGCTCAGCGCCCTCCTGATCGCAGAGCGCAAGATGCGGGAAAACGGAGGAGTGGTGAAGCTGGCCGGACTGCAGAAAAAGGTCCTCTCACTGATTCGAATATCCCGCCTTGACCGGGCGTTCCGCATTCATGACACGGTTGCCAAAGCGCTCAAGGCGTAAGATTCTCACCCTTTCCCGGCTGCCTGTCCCTCCCCGGACCATTGCCGGGCCTTTCCTGCACCGCCCCCTCGGAGAATGATATGGGTTTTTCGGGCCTGGACTATGCCATCGTCGGTGTCTACCTCATCGGTGTCACGGTCATTGGGACGTGGATTGCCGGCAAACAGGAAAGCACGCGCGACTATTTCCTTGGCGGCAAAGAAATGTCGTGGTGGTCGGTCGGCTTTTCGATCGTCGCAAGTGAAACCAGCACCCTCACGTTTATCAGCATTCCCGGTCTCGCCTATACCGGCAACATGCATTTTCTCCAGCTTGCGTTCGGCTACTTCATCGGCCGATTGCTGGTGAGCGTCGTCTTCATCCCCGCGTACTATAAGGGGGATCTCGAGACCGCGTACGATTTCCTCGGCAAACGGTTTGGAACGTCCCTGCGGAAATTCACGTCTTCCGTCTTCCTGGTGACAAGAGTTCTCGCATCCGGCGTCCGGCTTTTCGCCACCGCCATTCCGGTTCACCTCATCACGGGCCTGGACTATTCGACCTGCATTCTCCTCATAGGCGTCTTCACTCTCGCGTATACGTACCTCGGCGGACTCAAGGCGGTCGTCGCGATGGATGTGGTGCAGCTCTTCATCTATCTGAGCGGCGCTGCGGCGGCGATGGGGATCATCATTCACCAGCTTCCGAATGGCTGGGCAGATGTCGTCAGCTTCGCGACTGCCCATGGAACCAACAAGTTCGCCTTCATCAATCTTACGCTGGGAGACAATCTCTGGGACTTCCTCGCCACACCGTATACACTCGTCGGCGGTATCCTGGGCGGGACCTTTCTCACCATGGCCTCCCACGGCACAGATCAACTCCTGGTGCAGCGTCTCCTCGGGTGCAAATCGCGCTGGGACAGCCAGCGCGCGCTCATGCTTGACGCCACCGTCATCGTGCTGCAATTCGCCTTCTTCCTGATCCTCGGCCTCTGTCTTTATGCATTCTACGGCGGTGTGTCGATCCAACAGCTCGGCCTGAGCGCCTCGGATGAGGTGTTTCCGAAGTTCATCATCGAAAACCTTCCCACGGGAATAGCCGGACTCGTTGTCGCCGGCGTCCTTGCTTCCGCCATGGGGACCCTTTCATCCTCCATCAGTTCCCTTGCGTCGTCCACCTATCTCGACCTCTTCAAGTTCACCGCCAGGGGAAAAGATGTCAGCGGTGAGGCAGCAATGCGATGGTCGAAGCTCTTTACGCTGATCTGGGGTGTCATCCTGATCGGCGGTGCGATGTTGTTTACCGATACAAAGAATCCTGTCGTTGAGCTTGGTTTGAAGATCGCCTCGTTCACGTATGGCGGATTGCTCGGCACGTTCTTCCTGGGCCTCCTCTTCAAAAAGACCGAGATGAAGGATGCGTTCGTCGGATTCGTGTCGGGGATCATCGCTATGACAATCGTGCTGTCGATGACGAGAATCGATTTTACATGGCACACGTTCATCGGAGCCTCGGTCACCATCCTGGCCGGAAACGCGAGCCGCTGGCTCCGCTCGCGCGTGTTAGCACACAGATAAACACTGATGTAACTGATTCACACAGATAATGAATTATTGTGAGTATCTTTACCATCTGTGTATTCAGTGTGCTACTACGGAATACTCCTGGATAGTCGTATGGCGAAGATCGCCCGCATCTCGAAGCGCAAGACTCCGGAAGAAGCGACCGCGCTCGACAAACAGATCCGCATGTATTTCAATTTTCTCCGGCTCGAAAAAGGTCTCTCACAACATTCTCTGCACTCCTACCGGTTCGACCTGACGAAGTATAGCGTGTTCCTGACCGGCGTCAACATCGATTCTGCTCGCGCAGTAACTGAAGCCCATCTCGGCAAATTCCTCGTAACGCTCTCCGATCAACGGCTTTCGGCCAGCAGCGTTGCGCGCATTCTCTCGGCCGTTCGCGGATTTCACCGGTTCCTCGTGGGAGAAGGCATCCACGACGATGATCCGACCGACAACATCGATGCGCCGAAGCGCTCCAAACATCTGCCGGGTGTTCTCTCTATAGCGGAAATCGAGTTGATCCTGAAGCAGCCGGATACGCGTGAACAGCTTGGCCGGCGTGATCGCGCGATTCTCGAAGTTCTCTACGCTACCGGCGTGCGTGTCTCGGAGCTCACAAGCCTGAAACAATCCGACCTGATGTTCGACTCCGATCTCATTCTGGTTTTCGGGAAGGGCTCAAAGGAACGCCTCGTTCCCATCGGGAGCTCGGCGGTGGAGTGGGTGAAAAAATATCAGAGCGAAGTACGGATCCATCTGGTCAGGAGCGGAAAATCACTCGACGTTCTGTTCCTGAACTATCGGGGCGGGAAACTCTCACGGGCGGCCATCCGTGATATGATTGTGAAATATGCCCGCATGGCCGGCATCAAAAAAGAAGTCCATCCTCACACATTCAGGCATTCATTTGCGACTCATCTCCTGGAAGGCGGCGCCGATTTACGCGCGGTGCAGGAAATGCTCGGGCATGCCGATATCTCGACGACACAGATCTACACCCACATCGACCGCGAATACCTCAAAGAAGTGCATCGAACATTTCACCCGCGTGGATGAGCCAGCTCCCCGCACGGTCCCGCTGATTTCGCCGATGGAAAATGTCACAGAGGAGGCGGGGCGGGCAGCGGTTCCTCATTCTTGAAAAGTCCGACGATTTGCATCAGGACAGTGAAGAGCAGATAGGCCATGGCCGAAGCGAGACCGCCGTTGAGCGCTCCCATGGTAATGGAGCCGAACCTTGACGGACGCTGCAGGACGCGAAAGGAGTCCAGGATCCCATCAAAGCGCTTCCTGTACTCGGGATACTGGTCGATGAGAGCCGAAGAGGTGATGATGTAAGCCCGGCCCTTCCCGGGAACGAGCGTCTGGGCGAACTGCATCTCGAAAGATCGCAACTCCGATGATCCGCTCCCTCCGGAAGATCCTTCCGTCCCTGCTCTCTCCACCCTCATCTTCAGGCTGCCGCGGCTCGTAAATTGAGCCGATGTCAACTCGTCGATGGTGATCAGTTCTGATCGCTCCATTCTGTAGTTGTCCAGCATCCTGCGGAATCCTTCACTGAGCACTTTCGCTCCTTCTGCAAGCTGTTCCTCGTTCAGCTCCGGCATCTCTGTCTTCATGACGACGACGTTCACGGAAGGGGAAAAGTCTGCGTTCTCCAGAACCTTGATGAAGCCCACCTCTGTCTGCTGCGCAGAGAATCCATCCCTCAGCATTTTGGGAAACCGGCTCCCCATCTTGTCAAACAACTCCTGATAGTTCTCCGACGTGAGAACAACCCAATCCGGAGGCGCAAGCATGGAGAAGCGGTTCGCAGCGTTTTCGTATGAGCCTTCGAGGGGAGGAAGGCCCTCGGGCGAGTTGAGCCACCAGAGAGCGAAACCGAGCAGGATGGAGACGAACAGGGCACCGAGAATCACAACCGCTGGATGTGCGAGAGGTCCTGAAGCGGAGCTCGTCGCTGAGCGGGCGAAACGCTTCGTCTGGTTTGCCGGGGAGGACGGAAAAATGAACCGGCATTTCTGACATTGAGAGAAGACATCCGGTTGTTCGTTACCGCATTTTGGACATGTCGTCATATGCCATCCAAAGTTGTGTGAGAATAGCGGAAGGGAAACCAACGGCTCGAAGTGGGCGAAAGATAGGAGTGAGGCGACTGAAAGTCAATTTTTACCTAAAAGGAACGTTTTGAGGATAGATCGTGAGTCAATGTCACAACGGCCGCGCCATCAAAACCTGGAAAAGGGAAAAGAAGCGTGAAACTTGAGTTTCTTGCCAAATTTTGCTAAATAAAGAGGTAGAACTCCCGCAAGCGCCCATCGTCCGCTCCTGGCGGGCAACCTGCGGGAGTTTTTATATTGAAACGCCAGGCTTCGCCTACGAAAACATGAATTCTCAACGCCGCATTCTCGCGCTCGCAGAAGGGCGATTCAGTCCCTTGAAATCCAAAACCGCCAACGGCGCGATCGCGTACTTGCCGGGGGAGGTCGTCGCTGTCATCGACAGCACAAAAGCCGGTCTGACGGCACAGCAGGTATTGGGGTATGGCGGACACATACCGGTGGTGCGCACCCTCGAAGAGGGACTGAGCCTGAACCCGTCCCATCTTTTGATCGGCATTGCGCCGTCCGGGGGGCATTTGCCGGAGGCCTGGCGGGAAACGATCGGCGAAGCTCTGAGAGCGAAGCTTCACGTGATGAGCGGGCTTCACACGATCCTCTCCGATGACGCGGAGTTTATCCAGCTCGCCCGCGAACACCATGCAACGCTGACCGATTATCGCAAAATCCTCCCTGAATCGGAGGTCGTGGCAAAGGGAACATGGCGAACGCGGAATGCGAACGTCATACTGACCGTCGGGACCGACTGCAACATCGGCAAGATGACGACGATTCTGGAGGTTCATAAGGATCTCGTGCAGCGCGGGTTGAAGGCTGATTTTATTGCAACGGGACAAACCGGTATGATGATCCGCGGACGCGGGGTTGCGGTCGATTCGCTTATCGGCGACTACATCGCCGGAGCCATTGAACTTGAGATCGACCGGTCCGTTGAAGAAGGGTATGAGTACATTCTTGTTGAAGGACAGGGTGCATTGACCCACATGGGGTATTCCGGCGTAACGCTCGGACTTCTCCATGGAACGATGCCCGATGCCATGATTCTCTGTCATCAACCGACGCGGGTGAAGGATGATTACGGTTTGACGCTTCCGGATTTGAACCGGATCATCGATCTTCATGAACGCGTCGTCAGGTTCTTCCAGGAGACCGACGTGATCGGTATTGGTCTCAACTCCGTCGGCCTCACAGACGGTGAATCGCAGGCAGCCGCGGAGCAGATTAGAAAAGCGACTGGACTGCCGGCTGTTGACGCTTTTCGTTTCGGACCGTCACTGCTGACGGACGCCGTTACCAGGTATTTCGCACCAACATCCTGATCGGATAAGGGAAAGGAAACCGTGGACGCATTTCGCTACCAGGACAACGAGCTGTGCTGTGAAGACCTGCCGCTGAAGGAATTGGCGGAGGAGTTCGGTACGCCCCTCTATGTCTACAGCAGGAATCAGATTCTCCAGAACTACAGAACGGTGGCGGCGCCCCTCGCGGGCCTCGATCATTGTGTGTGCTATGCATTGAAGGCGAATGCAAACCCGGCCCTGCTCAAAATGCTCGCCCAGGAAGGAAGCGGAGCTGACGTCGTTTCCGGCGGAGAACTCCAGCTGGCTCTCACGGCCGGCTTCACCCCGGAGAAGATTACCTTTGCCGGTGTCGGCAAGCGGGACGATGAGATCGAATTCGCTCTTGCCACCGGCGTCTTCTCCATCAACGCCGAATCTTCGCAGGAGCTGCAAACAATTTCGCGGATCGCGTATCGCCTGGGGAAAACCGCACACGTGACGCTGAGAATCAACCCGGACATCGACGCGCAGAGTCACCCCTACATTACGACGGGATTGAAGCAAAACAAGTTCGGAATTCCGGCCGAAGAAGCGCTCACCGTTTTCAAGTACGCAGCGTCGCTTCCGAACATCTCGACGATTGGTGTCCACACGCACATCGGATCGCAGATTACGAAAGTGGAGCCGTTCATTGAAGCGGCAACGTTCCTCGTCGGACTGACGAAATCGCTGCGTGAAGCGGGATTCCCGGTGACGCATATCGACCTCGGAGGGGGATTCGGAGTGCAGTATCAGAACGCCATCATGCGCGAGGGACTCCCTCAGGAGCCGGAAATCACGCCCGCGCCGCCCTTGAGCCAGTTCATCGAAGGTATCCTTCCGGTGCTGCGGGAGAGCGGCTGTTCCGTCTGGATCGAGCCGGGAAGGTCCATTGTGGCCAATGCCGGAGCCCTGGTTACGAAGGTACTCTATACGAAGGAAAACGGAGCGAAGAAGTTTGTCATTGTCGATGCAGGCATGAACGATCTTATCCGGCCGAGCCTCTACCACGCGTATCACCAGATCGTTCCTCTCACCATCCATACGTACGAATACGAGAAGGTCGATGTCGTCGGTCCGATCTGCGAGACGGGCGATTTTCTGGCGCGTGAGCGGACCATGCCAAAGGCAAAGCGGGATGATTACCTGGCAGTCCTGACGGCGGGTGCTTATGGGTTTTCTCTTTCGTCGAACTACAACGCGCGGCTTCGTCCTCCCGAAATCCTTGTGAACGGCGAGAAGATAAGAATCGTCAGGGAGCGGCAGAAATTCGAAGATTTGATGAAATAAACTGTGAGCGGGGAAACAGAGATGAAACTGTATGATGTGGCGGTTGTCGGCGCAACGGGTCTGGTCGGCCGAAAGATGATGCAGGTGCTGGAGGAACGCAAGTTCCCGGTGAACCGGCTTGTGCCTCTCGCGTCAGAGCGCTCTGCGGGCAAGGAAGTGCGGTTCAACGGAAAGGCGGTCAAGGTTCAAAAACTCGAGCCTCGGAGCTTCGAAGGTGTCCACGTTGCCTTGTTTTCAGCGGGGGCAGGCGTGAGTAAGGAATTCGCACCGCATGCCGTGAAAGCCGGGGCGGTCGTCATCGACAACAGCAGTGCGTTCAGGATGGATGAAGACACGCCTCTTGTCGTTCCGGAAGTGAACCGTCATGCGATTTTCCGCCACAAAGGCATCATTGCAAACCCGAATTGTTCGACGATTCAAATGGTGGTCGTTCTCAAGCCGCTGCATGACCGGTTTGGGATCAGGCGCGTGGTCGTCTCGACCTACCAATCAGTGACAGGTGCGGGTCAGCGCGCGGTTGCCCAGCTTGAAGACGAGATCGCGGGCCGGCCCCTGCGTGAGAAGAAGTTTCCCTACCCGATTGCCTACAATTGTCTTCCGCACATCGATGTTTTCTTCGACGACGGCTATACCAAGGAAGAGATCAAGATGAAGCTGGAGACGAAGAAAATCATGGAAGCGGATGTCGAAGTGACTGCGACGACCGTGCGAGTCCCGGTGCTGGGAGGTCACAGCGAGTCGGTGAACATCGAATTCGAGAAGCCGTGCACGGTGTCCGAAGTGCGCTCTTTGCTTCAACGTGCTCCGGGTGTCATCGTGCAGGACGATCCTGCAAAGAATCTCTACCCCATGCCGCTCAATTCATACGACAAAGACGAGGTCTTCGTGGGGAGGATAAGAAAGGACGAGACGATACCAAGCGGCATCAACCTTTGGATCGTTTCGGACAACATCCGTAAAGGAGCCGCGACGAATGCTGTCCAGATCGCCGAGGCTCTCATTGCGGGAGCATAACTGGTGAAGGAACCCGTCATGAAATCACTGTCACTCGTCTGCATGCTTCTGTTCGCCCTTCTGGTTGCCGCGTGCGGCAAGAAGGACGATCGTTCGACAAAGAGCGGCCAGTCCTATCATTTCGTCGGTCAGGTGATGGCCATCGATCCTCCGTCCGGGCAGATCACGATCGCCCACGGGGACATCCCGAATTTCATGAAAGCCATGACGATGCCCTTTGTCGTCAAAGACACCATTCTTTTCCGTGGGATCAGTGTCGGGGATTCCGTGCACGGTGTCCTCGTCGTCCAACGGCCCGAAGTGTGGCTCGACAGTCTGGCTCTCATCCCGAAGATGTAACGAACCTCGCAGCGACGTCCGGAACCGGCCAATTTCCGATAATCACAGCGGGAACTTTAAATTTTGTCACGAAGTCTCGAAGACACGAAGAACAGAGTTGAAAGTCCTTTGTTTTTGGAAATACTTTGTGTCTTCGTGGCACTTCTTTTTCGCTGAAACTCTCTCCCCGTGGAGAACTCTGTGAAGCTTGATTTCCGTGAACGGTTACGACGCGGGCCCATTCTTTGCGATGGAGCAATGGGCACGCTGCTCGATTTGTACGAGTACTCGGACCGGCCGCACGAAATCAACAACATCAAGAATCCCGATATCGTCGCCCGTGTTCATCAGGAGTACATCGATGCAGGGGCCGAGATTATCGAAACAAATACCTTCTCAGCCAACCGCTTCCGACTTTCGCAGTTCCACCTGCAGGATCGGCTCAAAGAGATCAACAAGGCCGCGGTCGAAATCGCCCGCCGCGTTGCGGGAGATCGTGTCTATGTTGCCGGGTCGGTCGGGCCGACCGGAAAGCTTCTTGAGCCCATAGGCAAAATCAAGCTCCTGGAAGCCCGGGCTGCTTTCAAAGAACAAATTGAAATACTCCTGGAAGGCGGCGTTGACCTTCTCATCCTGGAGACGTTTGTCAGCCTCAATGAGCTCGATGAGGCGATCACTGCCGCGAAAGAACTCACAAAACTCCCGATCGTCGCACAAAAGGCCTTCCCTGAGGATGGGAGTATTCTCTCGGGGACGTTTCCGTTGGAAGTTGTCGAGCATCTCCTGAGTCGCGGTGTCGATGTCGTGGGAGCGAATTGCACGGTTGGTCCGCAGCGCATGTTCAGCATCATCCGGACAATGTATAAAGATGGTGTCATCCTGTCTGCCCAACCTGCCGCAGGCATCCCGACGCTGCAGGACGGCCGCTCGGTGTACCATACCACGCCGGAATACCTCGCTACCTATGCACGGGAATTGATCCAGTCGGGTGTGACCATGATCGGGGCTTGCTGCGGCTCGACGCCGGCTCATATCAGGGCCATGCGCAAGGTCATGGACGAATTAGCGTCACAGCCGGTAGTATCGGTGGCGGCTCCGAAGATCGGATCCCCTGCAGGTGAGAAGATCGCCCCGGTAGCGCAGCCGGAGCAAGCGCCTGACAACCGTTCAAACTTCGCCCGCAACGTCGGCAAGAAGTTTCTCGTGACAGCTGAATTGGACGTACCGCGCGGCGTTGATATGTCGTCTGTGATTGAAGGCGCGAGGTATCTGCACCGCCACGGTATTGACGCCATCAATATCACTGATGGTGCCCGTGCCCGCCTTCGTATGAGCTCCGTGGCCCTTTCCACCATGATGCAGCAAGAGGTGGGGATGGAGGCCATGACGCATTTCACTGCCCGTGACCGCAATTTGATCGGCCTTCAGTCGGAACTCCTCGGAGCCCACGCCCTGGGTCTGAGGAACGTCCTTTGTATCACCGGTGACCCGACCAGCATTGGTGACTATCCGCATGCGACATCGGTCTTTGACGTCGATTCCATCGGGCTCATTCGCGCTGTCCGCGCAATGAATGAGGGGCGGGACCTCATGGGCAACACGATCATCCAGAAGACATCATTTCTGATTGCGTGCGCTGCGAATCCGAAAGCCGATGACATGGACCGCGAAGTCGACCGGCTGGAAAAGAAAATCGAGGCAGGCGCTGAAATTGTGTTTACGCAGCCGATATACGAAATGCAGACGCTTGAGCAATTCATCAAGCGGTGCGAACAATGGCGCAGACCGGTGATGCTGGGATTGTTGCCGCTGCGGAGCTATCGCCATGCGGAGTTCCTGCATAATGAAATTCCTGGAATGGTAATTCCTGAGAGTATCCGGGAAGCTCTTCGGCGGGCGGGGGACAAGGCGGCGGGCGTTGGCGTGCAGCTTACGCAGGAGTTCCTCAAAGAAGCCCGGCATCTCGTCGCGGGAGCCTATCTCATGCCGCCCTTCAAACGATACGATGTGGTGCCTCAGGTGCTCGAAGCGGTGAGGTGATGAAGTGGTAAGCGATTAGCTGCCTGCCCCGAGCGAATACGAGGGGTCAGCCGTCACCTGAAAGCTGAATGCTTGCTACGAGCAACGGTTTAATGTTCACTCTGCCTTCCGTTGTCTGCCAACTGCCAACTGTCTACTCAAGTCCATTTCCCTTTCAACATCTCGCTCCTTGCAGCTGATGTCTGATTTCTTATGACAACCATCTGCTTTTCGATTTGCACTTTCATCTCGTTTCCCACATTCTCCTTGCTTTTCCTGAATCGATTCGTGATATTTCTGCGAATATCCCTCTGGCTAAAAACCACGGATCTGCCTACTTGCGCATGTTCTTCACCCGTCTTCTTCCTCTGATTCTCTTTGTTCTCCCTGCTAAAGGAATCGATGCTTTCGGCCAATCGCTGCCGGACTCGGGCAGAGTGCTGACCGCGATTCGTACGAGCGAACCGATCAAGATTGACGGCAAGTTGACAGAGCAGGTGTGGCAGCGTAGGGGTGAGTCACAGCTGATCCAGCGGCAGCCGGATGAAGGTGCCCCGGCGTCTGAAAAAACCGAGGTGTGGATCGCCTATGACGAAAACGCTCTGTACGTCGGTGTCAAGCTTTACGACAATCATCCGGATTCCATTGTCGGACGCCTTGCAAGACGGGATGAGGCAGCCGAGTCTGACGATCTCACCATCGGCATCGATGCCGCACATGACAGAAGGAGCGGTCTGTACTTTGCCGTCAACTCAGCCGGAGCGATCGGTGACGGAACGCTCTCGAATGACGTCGACACGGACGGAAGCTGGGACGGTATATGGCAGGTTGGCGTAAGCACAGAGCGTTGGGGTTGGTGTGCGGAGTTCAGAATCCCGTTCTCTCAGCTGCGGTTCGCTGAACGGGATCGCTACACCTGGGGATTCGAAGTCCAGCGCAGGATTCAGCGCAAAAACGAAGAGTCGTTTCTTTCGTTTTACCCACGCACCGACCGGGTGCGAGTTTCGCGATTCCCGGCACTTATTGGAATTGAGGGAATCAAACCTCCCGCCCGTATTGAGCTTCTGCCGTACGCGGCCGCAACAGGTAAGTTTATTCAAGGACCGGCCGTTGCTTCGTTCAACAGAGGAAGAACGGATCCCTTCGAAACCCGGCGCAACTTTCCCGCCAATGTTGGTCTCGATGCGAAGGTCGGCCTCTCGGGCGATATCACTCTCGATCTCTCCCTGAATCCCGACTTCGCACAGGTCGAGGTCGATCCTGCCATTGTGAACCTCACTGCGTACGAAACGTATTTTCAGGAGAAGCGCCCATTTTTTATTGAAGGCGCGAATATTCTGCGGTTTGGAAGAGGAGGGGCGTCAACTCTGCAGGATTTCGACTGGTCCGATCCGAGTTTCTTTTACAGCCGGCGCATCGGCCGGGCACCGCAGGGATCGGTGACGCACGACGGCTTTCTCAATGTTCCGGATCGAACCACGATTCTCGGAGCCACGAAAATCAGCGGAAAGTTCAGTGATTCATGGTCGTTTGCTGCGCTGAGCGCGCTGACGGATCGGGAATATGGCGAGGTTGATTCGGCAGGGGTCCGATTCAAAGACGAGATTGAACCGCTCTCCTTCTACAGCGTTGTGCGGACATTGAAGGAATTCAATGGCTCGCGGCAGGCGATCGGCATCCTCGGCACAGCGGTAGAGCGGAACATCCGGGATAGCCGGATCGCCGGGTTGCTGAACAACCGCGCTTCGTCGATCGGCATCGATGGCTGGTCATTCCTCGACCAACCGAAAGTCTGGGTGCTCACCGGTTGGGCGGGCGCTTCGCGTGTTTCAGGAAGTGCGGACAGAATAACAAGCCTCCAGCGATCGTCTGCTCACTACTTCCAGCGCCCGGACGCCTCCTACCTGAAGGTTGACACAGCGTCCACGTCGATGACCGGATGGGCATCGCGGATCTGGCTCGACAAAGTGAGCGGCAACTGGATCTTCAATGCCGCGCTTGGAGCTATCAATCCATCGTTTGAGACAAATGACATCGGGTTTCTGAACCGTGCCGATTACATCAACGGTCACGTTTATTTCGGATATGAGTGGTTTGAACCGGAGGGCTGGTTCAGAACCAAAGCGCTGACCGGGGCGATCGTGCGGGCCTACGATTTCGGCGGTAATCTCGTTGGAGAAACGTATGAGATCTTCCTGTCAACCCAATTCATGAATTACTGGAGCGCCACCCTCGCCATCGCACACAACGGCGAAACGTTCGATAATCAACGTACGCGCGGCGGCCCGCTGATGAAATCGCTGAGCAGCCAAAGTGGGTATGTCAGTGTGGGCAGTGATGCCAGGGAGAACCTTTACGGTTCTTTGAATGCAAGTGCAGGAAAGGGAAAGTCAGGCGGATGGCTTGCCACCTCGGGCCTTTACCTGAACTGGAAAGCATCTCGCACGGTGAACGCAAGTATCAGCCTCGATTTTTCCCGCGTCCATTCCGCATCCCAGTACATAACAGAAGTGAGTGACCCCTTTGCCGCCGCGACATACGGTGCACGGTACGTGTTCGGGGAGCTTGACCAGAAGCAAATCTCGACATCATTTCGGCTCAACTGGACATTCACACCGACATTGAGTTTCCAGTTGTACGTTCAACCGCTCATCTCAACCGGGGCGTACTCGAGTCTGATGGAGCTGGCACGGCCGGGGACCTTCACGTTTAATAAGTACGGCGAACGCGGATCGTCCATGACCCTCTCGGACGGTACTTATTACATAGATCCGGACGGAGAAGGAAAAGCGCTGCAATTCCCCATCTGGAATCCGGATTTCAATTTCAAATCTATCCGCGCCAACGCGGTCTTCCGGTGGGAATATCTGCCGGGATCAACGCTGTACTTCGTCTGGACGAATGAGAAGATGAACTATGAAAGCAGAGGGGACTTCTCGTTAGGAAGGGATTTTGACAACCTGCTCCGCACTACTCCGGATAACGTCTACTCCATCAAGCTGACCTACTGGTTCAACCCGTAATCGCTGCTTCAACGAAGTACCCGCAGTGGCTGTTTTCTTTTCATGGTAATAGAACACTGAAGAGACAGATGCTACATGATTTCCACAGATATGATTCTCTGTGATCATCAGTAACGTCAGTGCAGTCTGTGTCCCATTACCGGAGCTCATATGCACTACCTACATCAGGAACTTACCGAGCGAATCATACAATGCTTCTTTGAAGTATATCGACAGCTTGGTTTTGGGTTTTTGGAGAAGGTCTATGAACACGCCATGACGGTCGAACTCCAGCGCATTGGTCTCCACGCCAGAAACCAACAACCAACTGCTGTCTTCTACAAGGGACAGACGGTTGGCGAGTACTTTGCGGACATCGTAGTTGAAGAGGCAGTGATTATAGAACTGAAGGCCGCAGAGTCGCTCGTACTCGAACACGAGACCCAGCTCATAAACTATCTGAGGGCAACGAACATTGAAGTGGGTTTGTTGTTAAACTTCGGGAAGAAGCCTGAGATTCGGAGAAAAATCTTCACGAACGATCGTAAGGCCAAGGCTTTCGAAATTTGATCGAAATCGGAAAGCAGCAACGTTACGAAGCTTCTTTCAAATAATCATCTGTGGTCGTCAGTAACATCAGTGTGCTCTGTGTTCCGTTATCAGGAATGACGCAAAAAGCGCCGGAAGACTGCTCTCCCGGCGCTCCGACCCGCCATAACCTCAATAGTGTCTAATTCGTTTTCCTCGCAATGGTGGCGACGAATTGAGGATCGTTCGACATGGAGAGAAAATCGGCGTCGAGGATCTCGCGAAGATTGAATTCGATGGCGACAGCCTTTGCAAGCTCCTTGAGGGCTTCGACTTTATTTGACTTGACTGCATACATACGCGCCGTCCAGTAGTGCCCCTGAGCAGGCGCCGGAGTCATCGAAGCGGAGCGTTGCATCATCCGGGTCGCCGTTTCCATGCTTTTTCCACTGCGGGCCAGCAGTAATGCATAGTAGGCGAATGTCGTGTGATCCCCCGGATCCTGTGTGACGATACGATCCGCGAGTTGGACACCCTGGTCAAAGCTTGCCAAAGACTCTTTGTACTTTCCCCTCAGCTGGAATGTCCTGCCAATCCGGTAATTCAGGATGACTTTCGTCTTGTCGTCAGCCCGTCCCATTTGCTGGAGGCATGCAGCAATGACCCTGTCTTCCCGGTCAATGTCCAGCCATGCATTGAACTTATACGTGAACGTCAGCAGTGAATCAGGAGCTCCAAGCCGTACCGCGTCCTCGAAGAGCTTGGAGGCGATCTCCGATTGCGGCTTCCGTTGATTGATGTCTTCACACCTTGCCTTGAAGAGATGAATGAGGCCCTTCACCAGCGGCGTCTCAGAATTCGAGGGATCAAGCTCTTGCGCTTTTGCGGCGTAGTCGAGAGCCTCGTCGGTTTTCGCTTCGGCGAGCAGGAGCATCGCGAGAGCGCGATTGCCCTCCGGGGAGCCCGGCTGTACGCGGAAACTCTTCTCAATCTCGGTTCGCGCTTTGACAAACTGCTGATTGTATCGATACGCCTCGCCAAGGGCGACGTGCGCGAGCGCATCGTCCGGGTCGCTGCTGACCGCCATTTGGGCGAGCACGGCTGCTTCGGAGACAAGCGATCGATCTCGCTCGCCGCCGCGCTTGAATTTCGTAAGCAACGACCAGGCGAGAGATGCCCGCCCTGCCATCATGAGAGAATCATGAGTCAAGGCTTCGCGGAGACTGACGATGCTCAACTCCGCCGGTTCGGTGCCTGGATGCGTTGTGAGTGCGAGACCGCGAAGGTACGATGTCACTGCGTCTGCGTTCTCCGAAAAACGGGGCACGGAACGCTCAGGGATATCCCTCCCAACCGAATTCATCAAAGCGGAGTTCGTTCGTGCTGCGAGGGCGCCAAGTTCGCGGAGATCGCCCGGGAATGTCGCTTCCCACACCGTTTTCCCCTCGCTGAGATCGACAAGTGCCACATTGAGCGAGGCGTCTGTTCCGTTGAGAGCGAGAGAACCGCGGACCACATGACTGATGCCGAATGCTGCTTTCAGCTGTTGTGCGTTCGAGCTGGCGAGTTTGACGGTGTGCGAGCTGGTGGGAGCAAGCACCGACAACCCGTCGTCCCGCGCAATCTCGCGTGAAAGCAAGATGGAGAAAGCCTCACCGAGGGGTTGATCCTCTGCATTGGTTGTACTGAATGGAAGAACAGCGATGCCTGTCGGTGCGTTCAGCGATCCCCGCGTGAGCAGGAAGGCAGCCACGGCAGCAACAACAAGGACCGCTCCAACGCCAATGCCGACATAGAGCTTCGTTTTCGGTTTTTCCTGCACTTCCTTGCGCGCCGAAGCGCGCTGAATGGCGGCCGCTGCAAGTTCTTCCGCCCGCTCGCGTTCGACCCGGGCGGCCTCCTCGCGTTGCCGTTCTTCTTCTGCCTGGACTTCCTGCCGCTGTCGTTCGAGACGTGCATCCTCGGCGAGCTGCACCTGCTTCTCAATCCGTTTCGCCTGCTCGTTGTTCGGTTCCAGCGTATAGACTTCCTGCAGGGCGGTGAGGGCTTCGCCGTACTGCTCCTGCTCAACAAACTGCAGAGCGACGTCGAGGCACTTCTGAATCCGCTGTTTCCGCTCTTCTTCCTTCCGGAGCTTCTCTTCCTTGACACGGCGCTTGCGCTGTTCTTCCTCGAGCTGGGAACGGCGTTCCTCGATCTGAATGATCAGCATCTGTGCTTCGTAATGGATCTGGACGATCTTGTAGATCTCCTTGACCGCCTCTTCGGCCTTCTCAATCTGATCGGCCTGGAAGTACTCCAGCGCTTTCTGGTAATGGACGTTCGCCCGTTCCCGTTTCTCGGTCTCTTCGACATCGATCTTCTGCCGTGCAGCCTCGACGCGCTTCGCTTCTTCTTCTTCCTGCTTTGTAATCTGATCTGCGCGTTTGCGGGTGGGGATGCTCTGTGCGGATTTTGAGGGGGTTGACAGCTCGGGAATCGATTCCAGCAATATCTCAAATACTTCGACCGGCTCTGCAATGTTCTTCAGGTCGGTCTGGCCGATGCTGAAAACCTTGATCGGCAGTTTGTTCTTTACCTGGTTGTAGATTTCCGCAGATATACAGATCCGGGTCGCTTCGGTAATAGCCTGAATGCGGGCGGCAATATTGACGCCATCCCCAAAAATGTCATTGCCGACGATGATCACGTCGCCAAGGTGGATGCCCACCCTGATCTGGACAGTGTCGAATTCCGACTTCCCCTTGTTGTATTCCCAGAAACGTTCCTGGGCCTCGACAGCGCACTGGACCGCATTGACAGCGCTTGAGAAGTCGACCATGAAGGAATCGCCGAGGGACTTGATAATGACCCCCCGATGCTTCGCGACAACTTCCCGCATCATGTCGTCATGGGCTCTCAGCACTTCCATGGCGGCAGCTTCATTTTCACCCATCTTCTTCGAGAAGTCTTTGACGTCGGTGAACATGATCGCCGCGAGTTTGCGCGTGCCGCCTTCGGAATTTGAAGCCATCGTCAGTGCGTCGTAGTAGTGAAGCGTGTGAATTTGCGGAGGAGGGACAACGGGTCATCAAGTCCCCGGGAATGCTCCGCCCGGCCTGCCGGGAGATTTCTCCTTGAATCAGGTCTGAGGAGCTTCCTACGATACAGCAGTAACAAGATATTCACTCAGAATCGGAATGTCAATAAGAGACACTCAGCCCGGCTCTCGTTCGTCCGGGGGAAAGCGAAAGTTCTTTTTGGACAAGTGCTGTTGCTATGGCACCAGATAGTACTTCCGAACGTATTCGGCAACCATCCGATCGGTGTTGTAAACAGGGATGAGGCTGTGCATGGCGGTACGGATGCGTTTGATCCAGGCTGAAGGCACGCCCTGAGCGTTCCGTTGATAAAACTCCGGAAGAATCTGCTCATGGAGCACCTCATAGAGATCCTCCGCGTCGTGTTCGTCCTGGGCCTCCAGATTCGGCTCGGAAGTATCGTCTCCGATGGGCCAGCCATTGGCGCCAAGGTAGGCTTCCCGCCACCAGCCGTCCATAATGCTGAGATTCAGTCCGCCGTGAATGACGATTTTTTGACCGCTCGTCCCGCTCGCTTCCAACGGCCGGCGTGGTGTGTTGAGCCAGACATCCGCTCCCGCCACGAGGAATCGCGCGACGTTCATATCATAGTTCTCGATGAAAACGACCCTGCCGATCAATTGCGGATGGCGTGAGATTTCGGCTATTGTCCGAAGGAAGCGTTTTCCTTCGTTATCACGGGGGTGCGCCTTTCCGGCAAAGACAAATTGGATGGGCCGTTCGGAATCATTGGCGAGCGTAATAATCCGATCGAGGTTGCGGAAGACAAGAGGAGCCCTTTTGTACGTTGCGAAGCGGCGCGCAAAGCAGATCGTCAGTGCATCGGTTGAGAGGGCATGATCGACAAATCGCGAGACATCCCCCTCAGCACGCGAATACTGCATCCTTAAACGCCGCCGGGCAAATTCGACCAAATCCCGCCGCAGTCCATACCGCATGGCCCATAACTCTTCGTCCGAGGCAAGATCGCCGTTCACCAGTTTGGACCAGTAGTGAGGGTCCATGAGCTTCGCCGTCCAATCAACGCCAAGCCGTTTGTTCCAGAATTCATGAGCCTTCGCTGTCGCCCAACTCGGTGTGTGGATGCCATTGGTGATGTGTCCGATGGGGACCAAGTCCGCGTTGTCCGTTGCGAAAAGGTCTTTCCACATTTCCCGGCTGACGCGTCCATGTAGTTCACTGACGCCGTTTGCAGCGCGGGACATTTTCAGCGCGAGAACGGTCATGGTGAACAACTCCTCCGGATCAGCAGGTATACTGCGGCCGAAGGACATCAGTTGATCGTGACTCAACCCTGTTTCACCCCAGAATCGTCCGAGCACATGGTGCAGCATTTCGCTGCTGAAACGGTCATGTCCGGCCGGAACCGGCGTGTGTGTGGTAAAAATGCAGCGTGCAGTGACACTCTTCCGGGCTTGCTGGACGTCCGCACCCTGTTTCAGCTGATCACGCAGAAGCTCCAGAGTGAGGAACGCCGAATGCCCCTCGTTCATGTGAAAGACCGAGGGTTCAACGCCAAGCGAGTGCAGGAGGCGGACTCCGCCAATCCCCAGAATAATCTCCTGTCCGATTCGTGTATCGACGTCGCCGCCGTACACATGTGCTGTAAGGCCTTGAAAATGCTGATCGTTTTCCGGCAGGTTGGTATCGAGGAGATAAATCACGGCGCGCCCGACGCGGAGACGCCACGCCTGAAAGAATACCGTGCTATGCCCGATCTCGACAGAGTTCAGAAGTCTGCCTCCCTCGTCGCTCGTAACGAGCTCGAGGGGAAGATGCGTCGGATCGGCCAGAGGGTATGTTTCCTGCTGCCAGCCATCGGGACCCACTTGCTGCTGGAAATAACCATTTCGATAGAACAGGCTGATGCCGACAAAGGGGATGCCGAGGTCGCTTGCCGATTTGGTGTGATCGCCGGAAAGGACACCGAGTCCGCCGGAGTAGATGGGAATCGACTCGTGAAGGCCAAACTCCGCACTGAAATAGGCGACAGGATTCTTCAGATGTGCCGCGTGGCGTGATGCCCACGTGTCTGTGGACTGCATGTACGACTCGAACTCTTCAAGAATGCGATGCACCTTTTTCTGGAAATCAGAATCATGCAGCCGTGCCGCAAGCTCTATGTGGGAAACTTCGCGCAACACCTCGACGGCGTTGTGATTCGAGCGCTCCCAAACCAGCGGCGAGAGCTCACTGAAGATTTCCTGGGCCTGGGGATTCCATGTCCACCAGAGATTACGGGAAAGTACTTGAAGTCGTTCGGCGAAAGGTCGGTTATTGCTGTGGCTCACGAAGGCTAAAAAAAGTGGTAAGTGATTTACCCCGTTAGCGGGGTGAATTGGTGAAAGGAGACATGACAACGTAGAAAAATGCTAAAAAATTGACTGAAATTCCAGCCATCTCTTCAACGTTTGCTTGCGAACAGGATGATCAAAAAGAAGTGCAAGGCAGGATTATGTGGACAGACAAAGAGTTCTTGCGTACACCTCTTTCGTCTGTAACCGGCAGTGGATGTTCAACGCTCAGCCCGGTGAATATCCGATATCGATTGAAGAATGGAGAATCTCGAAATAGAGTTACGCCCGCCAGCGACGAAGTCTCAGCGAGTTCGACACGACGCTCACGGAGCTCATTGCCATCGCTCCGGCTGCAACCATGGGATTGAGATATCCGAGCGCTGCCACCGGAATGCCGATGATATTATACACGAAAGCCCAGAAGAGGTTTTGTTTGATGCTGAGCATGGTCCGTTTGGAGAGTGCAATCGCCTCCAAAACGCCGGCGAGGTCGCTCTGCATCAACGTAATGTCGGCAGCCTCCATCGCAACGTCTGTGCCTGAACCCATCGCGATGCTCACATCTGCCTGTGCTAACGCGGGGGCGTCGTTGATGCCGTCACCGACCATCGCTACGACGCGTCCACCGGTTTGCAGACGCTTAATGTGACGCGACTTCTCATCGGGGAGCACGCCGGCGATGACTTCGTCGATTCCCACCTGAGCAGCAATCGCTCCGGCTGTCGCTGGATTGTCGCCCGTGATCATCACAATGTCAATTCCCAGTCCTTTCAACTTCCCGATCACATCACGTGATGAAGGCTTCACGACATCGCCCACACCGATGATCCCGGCGATCTTACCATCGATTGCCACGAGGATGGGGGTTTTGCCCTGCGCTGCAAGCGACGCGAGAATTTCGTTCGCGGTGCGTGAATTTCCGCCGCCGGATTCCACGATCCCGTTATTCCAAACCCGCGATCCTTCAGCGCTACCCCCGACGCTTTCCACCGCGCCCCTCTCCATCATTCCTGCATTGCCTATCAGGACACTCGCGCCAGCAACAACCCCCCGCACCCCCCAGCCAGTATCCGACTCAAACGACTCTGCCTCCGGAAGCCCGACAGGCATCTTCCGGGCATACTCAACCACCGCACGTCCCAGCGGGTGCTCGGACTTGTTCTCGAGCGCGGCAGCGAGCTGAACAATGTGCGTTTTCTCAAAGCCGTTGAACGCGAACAGGTCTGTGACCACCGGCTTTCCCTCGGTCACAGTTCCCGTCTTGTCCAGCACGATGGTTTGGACGTTTTGAGCCCGTTCCAGACTCTGCGCATCCCTGATGAGAATTCCTCGCGTCGCTCCAAGACCGGTGCCAACCATGATCGCCGTCGGCGTTGCAAGGCCCAGTGCACAGGGGCAGGCGATGATCAAGACCGCAATGAAATTCACCATCGCTGAGGTGAACGGCAATCCACCGAAAATGTACCATCCCACGAACGTCAGAACGGCGATCCCGACGACGATGGGGACAAACACTCCGGCGATCTTATCCGCCAGGGCCTGAATCGGTGCCTTTGATCCCTGCGCGTCCTCGACGAGCCGGGCGATGTGGGCAATGACAGTGTCTTTTCCTACCGCGGTGGCCCTGAATTCAATGCTCCCATTCTTGTTGATCGTCCCGCCGATGAGCTTATCGCTCATGGACTTCTCGACCGGAAGGCTCTCACCCGTGACGAGCGATTCATCGACAGAAGAGCTGCCGTTCGTGACGACTCCGTCTACAGGAATCTTCTCTCCCGGCCGGACGATGATGATGTCGTTGACAACAAGCTCGCCTACCTCAACCTCGAGCTCTTTTCCGTCTCGCAACAAGTGTGCTGTCTTGGGCTGCAGATGGAGAAGCCTGCGGATGGCATCGGTGGTCTTGCGTTTCGCGCGGGCCTCAAGCAGTTTTCCCAGGAGGATCAATGTGATGATGGTTGCAGCGGTGTCAAAATAGATGGCGTTGGCCGCCGAAGCATCAGGAAGCCAGTGCGGGAAGAGGACAACGAGCGAGCTGAAAGCGTAGGCGGTGCCGGTGCCAACCGCGACAAGCGTGTTCATGTCGGCTGTAACGTGCTTCGCCTGCTTCCAGGCCGAGTCGAAGAAGCGATTGCCCGGGAGAACCATGACGACGGTCGAAAGAAGGAAGAGGACTTTATTCACCTCCTCCATGGAGAGGGGGGACCAGCGCATAAACCAATCAGTCATGCTGACCATGCTGATAAACATCACGGGAACACTCAGAGCGACACTGAGGAGAAAATCGGATTTCGTTTTGCGGTATGCCCGCTCCTGGTGGTTTTCCTGCAGGTCATTCCGGGCGGCCGAGTCCGACCTTGAAGCCGATGGTGGATCGGGCAGGAGGAGCTTGTATCCCGCTTTCTCCACAACGGATGCGAGTGCGTTGAGATTCGTTTTGCCGGGATCAAAAGAAAATGTCACGCGTTCCGACGCCAGATTGACAGCTGCTTGCTCGACGCCGTCAACGCGGGTGAGGGTCTTCTCAACGCGCGCAACGCAGCTGGCGCACGTCATTCCTTCAACAGGAAGCGACACTGTTTCGATTTTCTGCACGACCATCTTCTCCATGATCACTCTCCGTCATTCTACGAATACGCAACGACCCTGTAGCCAGCTTCTTCAATAGCTTTCTTGAGGCGCTCCGGCGAGACCGCGGCATCGTCGATTTGCACGCGCGCTTTGCCGACTTCCACCGACTCGACAGTCACCCCCGTGAGTTTGCTCAGCTCTTTCTTCACCGCCATAACACAGTGACCGCAGCTCATTCCTTCGATTTTCAAATCCAGGGTCTTCATTGTCTGGTTCCTTTCAATGGACGGAGAAACGTGGGTTCATTCTTAACAAAGATACGAAACGAGGCGGGCAGGGGCGTTACAGAATTAGGAGAAAATGTTGCAGGTTATTGAAAACGCTTGGATTAGCACACAGATGCTACTATTGACGTTTAATTATTGAATGGATACCCATCCGAGAATATTGTATCTTAGAGGTCATGAGACCTCAAGGCACACCCCAGAGCCTGGAGAAG
>Ga0154319_1076_pt4 | contig 55066 bp, 48 predicted proteins | sample RifGroA2_FD_117659 | JGI IMG/M metagenome (GOLD analysis project Ga0154319, IMG submission 117659) | Ignavibacteria bacterium GWA2_54_16 | reverse complement strand
GAACGAGCCTCCTCTTTTCCGTTTTGCTGCGGCCGGCGATCACACTTGAGACCGCGGGTCTTCTTACACTCTACGCCTCCGCCGCGATCGCCAGAGCTGTAGAGCGTTCCGTTGGCCTCGATGTCGAGTGCAAGTGGCCCAACGATCTTCTCCTCCATGGAAAGAAATTCTGCGGCATATTGATCGAGAACTCCTTCCAGCAATCGGGACTGGTGTATTCCGTCATAGGCGCTGGAATCAACGTCAATCAACAGGCGCTTCCTCCGGAGATAGCCGCCAGGGCGACTTCCCTGTCACGGGAGTCAGGCAACGCCCTCGACCGGGACAAGTTATTTCGATCTGTTCTTTCGGAACTTGATGCGATGTACGAGGATGTCAGGCGCGGCAAATTCCAGGCCGCCATGTCGGAATGGAAACAACGTTGTTCCATGTTCGGCAAAACGATCACCGTCCAGGAACATGACAGCACCGTGAGCGGCGTGGCCTCACGACTTCACCAGGACGGGGGCCTCATCATCGAGACCGAGAAGGGAGAGCGAACAATCTACGCCGGCGATGTCACGGTCGTTCCTTAACGAATCTGCAACTTCACAAGGAAAAGGGGTACGGATGCTTCTCGCTATTGATATCGGAAACACGCACACCGTTTTTGGCGTTTATCGGGGCAGAAAGCTCATTGCCGACTGGCGCGTGACGAGCATGTTGCAGCGAACGGAAGACGAGGTCGGAACACAGGTCCGCCTCTTCCTGAAGGAAGCTGGAATCCCGACCAAATCGATCCAGGGCGTGGGAATATCTTCAGTCGTTCCAAATCTCACAGATATTTTTTCCATGATGGCGCGGAAGTACTTCGCGGCCAATCCCCTTATTATTTCGTCGGCACTCGATCTCGGTTTCAAGATTCACTACGACGACCCCCACTCCGTCGGCGCTGACCGGCTTTGCAATGCCGTCTCAGGCTATGCGGCCTTCGGCGGCCCGCTCATTGTCATCGACTTCGGGACTGCCACGACATACGACGTCCTGTCGAAATCAGGGGACTACCTTGGCGGCGTCATTGCGCCCGGCATCGAGACCTCCGCGGTGGATCTTCACCGCCGGGCAGCGAAACTCCCAAAGATCGAACTCCATTTTCCGAAGAGCATCATCGGCCGAGATACTGTCTCGAGCATGCAAGCAGGGATTCTTTACGGAGCGGTGGACTCGATGGAAGGGTTGGTGAAAAGAATTCAGGCGGAAATCGAAGTTCACGAGGGGAAGAAGGCGACTGTCATTGCCACGGGGGGATTCTCCGAACTCATGGCGCGGCAATCGCGTTTGATCACAGCGTGTGTCCCCTCCCTCGTGCTGGACGGTGTGAGGATTATCTACGACCGGGTTTCCAAAGCTCCACGCGGTAAGAAGCGGTAAGGCGGCTCACTGCTTCGCGGCATCCGGGTTCTGACGCTCAGGTTCCGCATCGGAGCCCGCCGGGCGCCCCCCCAGCGGGTGTTGCTCTGCGACTTTGGCATAAAGCGACAGCAGCCCGCCTACAACATTCTGAAGCTTTCCAAACTCCTGCTTCATTCCCGTAAATAGTTTCTTCAGTTCCTCGCGATCCTGCTCAGGCACACCCGCGAACATCCCTTTGTCGTTGGTATCCAGATCGGATGTGATTCGGGCAAAGGCAGAATTGAGCGCAGGTGTCATCGCGGAAACGAGCTTGTCCACCTGGGCACGTTCTGCTTGTCCCTCGAGTTTCTCTTTAGTGCATTCTTCTTCCAGAGCGCGCGCCAGCCGTTCAAGGTGCCGGTCATGTGTCGCCCTGATATGAGCTGCGAGGCGTTCCATGTCAGTATCTTCTTTGCGGAAGTAGTCATAGGCGTCCAGCTTAATGGCTTCTGCGACCACCTCCTCCGAGCCTGCGGCGGTGAGGATAAACGCCGGAATGCCGATTTGGTGCTGATGCATCCATCGCAGGACATCGATGCCGGTGACCCGCGGCATTCGATAATCGAGGATCATGACACTGAATGCCCGATCCCCTGACTTGAGCAGGTCAATAGCCTCCTGCCCGCCTTGTGCTACGACAACCTCGAACCCAAAATCCTCCGCGAGCGCCAGCGAGACAATTTTCGCGTAGGTTTCGTCATCATCCACCAGAAGAATGCGCATTCCATGTTCGTTCATCTTGGGACGCCTTTCCAAATTCAGAATACTGACCTCTTAACAGAAAAGCCTCCCCCCGGGCGACGAGGGAAGGCTGTCAATACGTTGAAGGCATGGACGCCGGCCTCTCAGCGAACGCCGAACATCATGACCGAGGCGTTTGCAAGCTCGACAATCGGTGAATAGTACAGTCCGAAGACGAGTGTCGGGATCGCCAGAAGGAGCAAAATGGCCACCTGGGGAACAGAAAACTGGATCGGCGAGGCATCTCCTTCGGGATCTCTCAGAAACATGTTACGGACAATCCGCACGTAATAGTAGAGCGAAATGACGCTATTGATCGCGCCGACGATCGCCAGCCATATCCACTGCGCATCGAGCAGCGAGGCGAAGAGAAACAATTTGCCGATGAATCCGGCCGTGGGCGGGATGCCTGCCAGCGAAATCAGAAACACGACCATGGCGACGGAGACCAGGGGCGTGCGATAACCGAGTCCCCTGTAGGAATCGATATCCTCGCTGCCTGTCTTGTTCGCCACGAGCATCACAACATAGAATGCGCCAAGGTTCATCAGGAGATAAACCACGAAATACACCATCACCGCTGCCAGGCCCTTGTCACTCAGCACAACCACGCCCATAAGCATATAACCGGCATGGGCAATGCTCGAGTAGGCGAGGAGCCTCTTCATATTGTTCTGCCACACAGCGACGAGGTTTCCCAGCGTCATCGTCAGCACGGAGAGGATCGCAATAATCTTATTCCACTCAAATCCCTGGACAATTGCCCAAAAACCTGCCGGAAGACCCATGGCGTTGGCATCGATGAAAGAGACCTTGAAGAATCGAATCAGGATGGCAAAGCCGGCCGCTTTCGAGGCCACAGAGAGGAAGGCCGTGATGGTGACCGGAGCTCCTTCGTAGACATCGGGTGTCCAGAAATGGAACGGCACGGCAGAGATCTTATAGCCGAGGCCGGCGATGATCAGCAGCGTAGCGACGAGGAGCGCGATGGGATTCACTGCCGTCGACGAGAGCGCTCTGTTGATGCTGTAGAGGTCGGTCGCGCCGCCGGTCAACCCGAAGAGAATAGAAATGCCATAAAGCATGAGGCCCGTCGAAAGAGCTCCGTAAATGATGTACTTCAGAGCAGCCTCGCTGGAATCGGGTGCTTCCTTCGTGTAGCCGGCAAGGACGTATGAACTCAGTCCGGTCAGTTCGATGGAGAGGACAATCATCAACAGATTCGTAGCACCGGCCATCAGGTACATTCCAAGAGTCATCGCCACGAGCAGTGAAGAGTACTCGGTCATGCGGGAAATGGCAATCCGGACCTCAGCAGAATAGAGTGAGAAGAGGATGATGATAAGAGCGCATGCACCGACGATGATCTTGAAAAATATGGCAAACGGATCAACCGCAAGCATCCCTGAGAATAATGACTGAGAGGTCCCCATTTCCTGCACGGAGAACACCATGGACAGACCGACCCCCAGAAAGGCGATCAGCAGCGGAAGACGCGGCCGGGAGCGAACGATGATGCCCGCAAGGATGGCAACGCAGATTGTGGCAGCCAGGGTTGTTTCCGGAAGGAACTTCGCCAGGCTCTGTAAGACTTGTTCAACCATAAGGATCTTCACTGTTGTCGTGTCAGGCAAATCAAACGATCAATGCATCGAAGTTGCTGCAGCGCCGCCCAGCTTCACAACTTCGACGAGGTGATTCAGCGAGGACGTCATCAGGTCCAGGAGCAGCGACGGGTAGATTCCCAGGACCAGAACGACGACCGCCAGGGGAACGAGCGTGAACATCTCCCTGCCGTTGATATCCGGCATGGATGCCCATTTCTCGTTCGGCTGACCCAGGAACACTCTTTGAAGCGTCCAGAGCATGTACGCCGCCGTCAGGACGATGCCGAGCGTGGCGATGATTGTCATGGTCCGGAATGTCTGGAAAGCGCCGAGGAACGAGAATGCTTCGGAGATAAACCCGCTCAATCCGGGAAGGCCGAGGGCGGCGAAGAACGCCACGGTCATGATGCCTGTGTACTTCGGCATCGTGATCGCCAGTCCTCCGAAGGCGTCGAGATCGCGTGTATGAGCCCGGTCATAAATGACGCCCACGATCAAGAAGAGCATTGCGGTGATCGTACCATGATTGAACATCTGGAACACGGCGCCCATCATCCCCTGCGTGTTCAGGGCCGCCATCCCGAGCAGCACAATGCCCATATGGCTGATGCTGGAATATGCGATGAGCTTCTTGAAATCCTGCTGCGCCATGGCGCAGAGAGCTCCGTAGATGATATTGATGAGAGCGACAAGCGCGAGGGCCCAGGCGTAGTAGTTCGCGAGCTCGGGGAACATCGGATAGCTGATCCGGAGAAGACCGTATGTCCCCATTTTCAGAAGCACCCCTGCCAGGATGACGCTGATCGCCGTCGGGGCTTCAACGTGCGCATCGGGCAGCCAGGTATGGAACGGGAAGATCGGGACCTTGATCGCGAATCCGATAAAGAGGGCGATGTACGCCAGGTGCCGCCAATAGGTGCCGGTGCCTGCAAGGAGCGATCCCGGCTGGAAGTTTGCCGCATCCATCATCGCGAGCATGTTAAATGTATAGATCCGCTCTCCCGTCGCGGGATCTGCGATCGTGACGCTGAAATAGAGTGCGATCATGGCGAGAAGCATCAGGACGCTGCCAAGGAGCGTGTAAAGGAAGAACTTGATGGCCGCATACTCGCGGCGGGGTCCGCCCCAGATACCAATGAGGAAATACATCGGGAGGAGCATGACTTCCCAGAACACGTAGAAAAGGAAGAAATCGAGAGAGACGAAAACGCCCATCATACCGGTATCGAGGAGCAGCAGCATCGCCATGTAGCCCTTCAGAGCCTTCGGAATATTCCAGGACGCGAAGACGGCGATGAAGCTGATCAGCGCCGTCAGAATCACCATCGGAACGCTCAATCCGTCGACTCCGACGAAGTACTCAATCGAGATCCGTCCGAACCAGGGGACGCCGCGGATATCGATCCACGACATCTTCTCCACCAGCTGCATTCCGTCGACGGAATTGATACCGGTGAATCCCTTATTGAAGTTGAAGTAGATCATCACAGCCAGGACCAGCTGGAAGAACGTCGCAGCAGCCGCGGTCCACTTCATGGCGTCAAGTTTCTCCTTTGGGATCAGGAGAATCAGCACCATGCCGATGATCGGGAGAAAGGTGATCCAGCTCAGAACGCCGATGCCCAGGAATGCCATTTCTATTCTACTCCTTCATGAAGTCAAGAAACACGTGCCAGAAACCTCCGGCCTCCGGCTCAACGGAACCAGAGGAACAGGATCATTACACCAAGAATCACAAATGCCAGGTAGGTCTGGACCCTGCCCGTCTGAATGCGCCGGGTGAGAAGTCCGAAGAATCCCGCCAGATATGCCAATGCGTTCACCAGACCATCCACGATGCTATTATCGAATCCTCCGACACCGACGTAGAAGAGGAAGAACGATAAACCGGCGACGGCAAACCCGAGAACGACATAGCCGACGATCGCTCCGATCGACGCTTCCGGCGGAAGCAGTCCAACCCCGACAAGCCATCCGATGTACAGTGAGAGCGCGGCGGTTATCACCATGTAGAAAACAGCGCTGATGCTCCCCTCTTCCCAGTTCTTCTTCGTACCGAGCGTGAGACCCTTGACCCAGCTCGCCGTCCCGTTTACGATACCATCGATGATGTTGTTATCGAACCACCGGAAGACTTTCGACGTGCCGATCGTGCCCGCGACCGCGGTGGCGTCATAGAGCTCGTCGAACTTCCACTTGTTGAGCAGGAATCGGTAGAGCGGCCCCGTCCCGGCAGCAACCGTGTCCGCATTGATTTTCTTCCAGGAGTAGGTCGTGAATGCCACGAGGATGCCGATACCGGCAACGAGCAGCGACAAGATCATGGCAAGCGTATGTGTGTGATGAGCGGCTTCTTCGAACTGCTCAATTCCTGCTGCAGCGACCGTTGCCGGCACCACCGATTCGGGCCGCGGCAGGGCTGCGTACACCCATCCGGCTGATGCGCCGATCGGGTTGGGACTGAAGAACACGAAGGTCGAGAGCACCGCAAAGACGATGAGCGGAATGGTCATCGTCCTGGGCGATTCGTGTATCGCCTCGAGGCGATGATGGTCCTTGTGTTCGCCGAGGAATGTCAGGATGACGACACGGAACATGTAGAACGCCGTCAGTGCGGCCACAAGGTAGGCGACGATGGCGATGTACCAGTGGCCTGTCAGGGTCCCATACGCAAGCGTCCCCGCCAGGATCTCGTCCTTGCTCAGAAATCCTGAAGTCAGTGGAACGCCGGAGATTGCCAGGGTGTAAATGATGAAAGCCCAGAACGTGATCGGCATCTTCGCCCTCAGGCCGCCCATGTTGCGGATGTCCTGGGCATCTGTTTGGTGATCGCCGGCGTGGTGGAGTGCGTGATGCATCGCGTGAATTACCGAACCTGCTGCGAGGAAAAGTCCTGCCTTGAACATCGCGTGCGTCGTCAGGTGGAAGAAGCCTGCCGTGTAGGCGCCCACACCCAAACCCATCACCATATAGCCGAGCTGACTGATCGTGGAATAGGCAAGGACCTTCTTGATGTCGTTTTGTGCAATAGCAATCGTAGCAGGAATGAACGCGGTGATAGCTCCGATCGTCGCAATAACCATGAGGGCGTCGGCAGTCATCATCGGGAATGTGCGGGCGATGAGATAGACGCCGGCTGCGACCATCGTCGCGGCGTGGATCAAGGCACTGACAGGGGTCGGGCCTTCCATCGCGTCCGGGAGCCATACGTGCAGCGGGAACTGGGCGGACTTGCCGACCGCTCCGCAGAAGATCAGAATCCCGGCAGCCGTCAGCCACGCTTCACTTCCGAAGGGGATGGTCCCCGCCTTCATCGCTTCAAAAATCGTATTGAACGTAAAGGTATGAAACGTCGCGAAGAGGATCAGGATACCGATGAACATCCCGACATCACCTATGCGGTTCACGATGAAAGCTTTCTTCCCCGCATCACTGGCCGACTTCTTCTCGAACCAGTGCCCGATCAGAAGGTACGAGCTGAGCCCCACCAACTCCCACGAGACATACATCATAAAGAAGTTGTTCGTTAGAACGATGCCGAGCATCGAGAAGGTGAAGATGCCGAGGTAGGCAAAGTAACGACCGTAACGGACATCGCCGCGCATGTAGCCGATCGAGAACAGATGCACAAGTGCGCTGACGATATAGACGACGAGGAACATCACCGATGAGAGATTGTCAATCATGACCCCAAGCGTCATCGTCATCGGGCCGTATCCGGGGACATTGCCGAAATTTACCCACGTAAAGCTTGCCTGGATCGTCTCATCATGATAGCTTCCCAGCTTCACCGCGAAGATGATCACGGAGAGGGCGAGGCCCAGAAAAACGAGACCCGTCTCAATCAAATCACCCTGCCTCGGGAGCCTCTTATTGAGGAAGATGAGGATCGTGAACCCGAGGAGCGGGAGAAGATAGGCGATAAGGCTAAGTTGTAGTATTGTCTCGTGCGACATTAGTGCTCTATGATTCTACGGTTTCGAAAGAATTGAATCCGATCTAGAGGTTCAGTTCGAAAGTGGCGCCACAAAGACACGAAGGCACTAGAGCTTTTGAAAGAAAAAGAAAGCTGAAAATCTTTCTTGGTGTCTTCGAGACTTTGTGGCAAAATTCATGTGCTCGACAGTGGTTCTAGTCCTTCAGTTGATTGATCTCGTCGATGTTGACGCTGTTGAAATTCTGATAGATGTTCAGCACGATGGCGAGGGCGATTGCAGCTTCAGCCGCCGCGAGGATAATGACAAAAATCGCGATGACCTGCCCGTCGAGCGTGCCGGTGGTGTAGCGTGAAAAGGCGAGGAAGTTGATGTTCGCCGCGTTGAGCACCAGCTCGATGCCCATGAGAACCATGATGGCATTCCGTCTCGTCAGGATCGCAAACACACCAAGCGAGAACAGGATGCCGCTGATCAGCAAGAAATGGTTGAGACCCGGGGTCTGCAGCCACTGAGAAAATTGCGCAACGGTCATACTGAGCTCCAGTACCGGGAGGGTTGGGCGTCCCGCCCCTCCCTTTCAATTCATTGAACTACAACGGCTTTTTCTCTCTGCGTGCAATCATCGCCGCTCCCACCAATGCCACCAGGAGCACAACAGAGGCGATTTCAAACGGGAGGAGGTAGGTGCTCAGGAGCATCTCCCCTATCCTCGGCGCGGTTTTCTCGAAACCGACAGCCGTCGGTGACACTTTCCAATCGGTGGTCCAGAATATACCGATGAGCACTCCTGCCATCGCCGAAACAACGAGAACTGCGGGCAGAGTCTGGATCGTGCCCGTCCGCATGTCCACACTGATAACCTTGGTCGTCAACATCACACCGAACAGCAACAGCACGAGGATACCGCCCACGTAGATCATAATCTGCGTAATGGCGATGAAGTCCGCCATCAACAGCACATAGAGACCTGCGACGCCGAAGAAGGTAAAGAGGAGTGCGAACGAGGAGTAAATGATGTTCTTCGAAAACACGACCACGGCTGCAGACGCCAGAGTGATCAGTGCAAAGAGATAGAAAGCGAGAGTAAAAAGGTCGATCGTCATGAGGGCTTTCCCGCTTGGTCCGGTGAATCTGCCGCCGGCGGAGCTGGCGGTTGTGGAGGGGCGCCGGCCGATGGCGCCGGTGGTGCGGCCTGCGGCGGAGGCGCCTGAGCTGCGGCTGCTTTCGCGGCGGCGGCTGCTGCCGCAGCGGCGGCCTTCTTTGCCGCTGCTTCTTCCTCTGCCTTCTTCAGTTTCCCCCGCGCGACATCAACATCCTGCTGTGTCATGACACTGAAGTTGTAGATCAGATTATGGCGGTCGAATTCAGAGAACTCGTATACGTCGGTCATGACGATGCAATCCGTGGGGCACGGCGGCACGCAAAGTCCGCAATAGCAGCACTTCGCGATGTCGATGTCGAAGACAGGGACATAGAGGCGCTTCTTCTGGCCGGTTGATGTCGTGCCAAGATCGACGTCAGGCGTCGACTTGATCGTCTCGATGGTAATGCAATCGACCGGGCACGCCATCGCACACTGGTCGCAGCCTATGCAATCGTCCATATTGACATAGAGACGATTGCGCGCTCGCTCGGGCATCTTGCGCTTGACATCGGGATATTGTGTCGTCACATTCCGGACGAACAGATGCTTGAAGGTGATCCGCATCCCGATCGCGATCGTGGACAATGCAAGCCAGATATTATTGAAGTAAATCCTTGCAGCACTCATAGAAAGTTCGGGAAAGTCCGGGATAATTTATTCAAGCTCACAACACGAGAATGAGACCTATGGCAACGATGCAGACAAACAGAAACGGAACGAGCACTTTCCACGCCGTATACATCAGTTGATCAACCCTCAGCCGGGGCAGCGTCCATCGAAGCCATATCTGCAGGAACACGAGCACCATACCCTTCAGCACGAACCAGAAGAATCCCAAAACCGGACCGGAGAGCGTCTCGCCGAAGGGGCTTCCCCATCCGCCGAGGAAGTATGCCACCGCCACAGCAGAGACCAGAAACATGTTTGCATATTCTGCGACGTAGAACAGCGCCCACCGCATGCCGCTGTACTCCGTGAAAAAGCCCTGGACGAGTTCCGACTCGGCTTCCGGGAGGTCGAACGGTGTGCGATTGACTTCAGCGAGAGAAGCGACAAAGAGAATCAGGAATGTGATGACCGTAAAGGGCGTGATGAGGAGCTTCTGAAGGAGCGGCAGCGGCCCGCCGAAAATGACCCAATCCTGAATCCCTCCTGCCTGAAATTTCGTCACCTCCTGCAGGTTCAACGATCCTGTGATCATAACGCCGACCAGGATGGCAAGAACTGTAGGGATTTCGTAGCTCACCATTTGCGCCACGGACCGTACAGCACCAAAGATCGACCACTTGTTGTTCGACGCCCAACCGGCCATGAGGATGCCGACCACGACAAGCGACGAAATAGCGACGATGAAAAACGCGCCAAGATCGATCTGTGCACCGATGAAGATACTGCTAAATGGGATTGCGGCATAAGCTCCGTAGGTTCCCATAAAGACGATGTAGGGCGCAAGGATGAACAGCTTCCTGTCCGCCGCCACACTGATGATGTCTTCCTTCTGCAGGAGCTTGATGAAATCGGCAATCGGCTGAAGAACGCCATGCCATCCGGTGCGCATATAAGCGAGGCGGTCCTGGACGTGCGCCGCGACCTTCATTTCCAGATAGATTGTCACAAGTGCATAGAGCAGGATGAACACCAGAGGCAGTGCGCTGAGAACCACCGTCACCAGCAGCGTTCTCCAGAAACCGAGATTTTGAAATGCATCCATAGGCTCAATCAAGTAGTAGAAGTCAACTCTGGAACAATTTCCCAGAAATTTCTTAGAAAATCTCTTACCGGTCGACCTGACCCAGCACGATGTCGACGCTTCCTGCGATGAGCACCAGATCTGCAATCATACAACCGCGTGAGATTGCCGGCAGCACGCTCAGATTGACGAAAGCCGGAGCGCGCGCTTTGACCCGGAAAGGAGTTCCGCTTCCATCACTGATCACGTAGAATCCAAGCTCACCGCGCGGCGTCTCTGTCCTGGCGTATACTTCGCCGGCATCGGGACGGATGCGTTTCGGAATGGCCGCCTGCACGTTTCCTTCCGGCAATGCCGCCAGCGCCTGCTCGATGATGCTGAGGCTGACTTCCATTTCCCGCATACGGACGATGTGACGGTCCCAGACGTCTCCCACCGTGCCCATCTCCCCTTTTCCAATCTGCGGCTCCCACTGCAACTTGTGGTAGACAGAATATGGATCGTCCCGGCGCAGGTCCCAGTTTATGCCCGAACCGCGGAGCATCGGGCCGCTGGATGCATAGTTGAGAGCAACGTCCTTCGGCAGCACTCCGACATTGGCCGTTCTCTTGACGAAGATCTCGTTGTAGGTGAGCAGGTCGTTGAACTCTTTGATCCGGGGCCTGAAATACGTGCAGAACTGCTTTGCCTTATCGACGAACTGCGGCGGGATGTCATGCGATAGTCCGCCGATCCAGAAATAGTTATAGAGCAACCGCGCACCGCATGTCATTTCAAAGAGGTCGAGAATCAGCTCACGATCATGGAATGCATAGAGGAAGGGCGTAAACGCTCCGGCGTCAATGCCGAATGTGCCCACGGCAATCAGGTGGCTGGCGATCCGCTGGAGCTCGGCCATGACAACACGAATGTACTCGACGCGCTCGGGGAGCTCGATCTTGAGCATCCGCTCGACGGCAAGCACATAGGAATGTTCATCGTTGATCGCCGCACAATAGTCCAACCGGTCGCAGTACGGGATCACCTGCTGGTAGTTGGTCATATGCTCGGCATGTTTTTCGAAACACCGGTGGAGGTACCCGATATGGGGAATGACATCGATAATGATTTCGCCTTCGACAACGATCTCAAGTCTCAGCACGCCGTGCGTGGATGGGTGCTGGGGACCCATGTTGATGATCATCTCGTCGGTTCGGAGAGTCTTGCCGCTCGATGTCTGAACGGGGCCTGGTTGCGAAGCGTATTGCGTGGGGAGTGACTTGGTCTCAATCATGCGGATGGTCTGATCACCGTTAGTATGGAACTTTCATCCCATTATAGAATTCAGGCACCTGGTAGTCTTTCCGGAGCGGATGACCTTCCCAGTCGTACGGGAGAAGGATGCGCCGAAGATCCGGATGTTCGTCGATGACGATGCCGTACATGTCGAACGCCTCACGCTCATGCCAGTTGGCGGTCGCCCAAACCGAGGTCACCGACTGGATATGAGGTTGTTCCTTTGTGCAAAACGCTTTGAGGACGATCTTGTGCCTGTGCACCATGGAAAAGAGATGATACACGATGCCCAGCTTTCCGTTGTTGTAATCGACGCCGCTGAGGCACATCATGTAATCGAATCGCGTCGCGGGGTCATCGCGCAGGAAGAAAGCGATTTCTTTGGTCCGGGAAGGATTTACGACGATCCAGGGCTGGGGCGCGTCGAGCTTCGCCTCGACAATTGCATCGCCGAACTTCGCTTTCAGGCTATTGAGAATTTCTTCCGCAGTCATGCTGGTACATCTCCTATGCAGGCTTCTTCACGAGACTTTCTTTTCTCACCTTTTCCTGCAGCTTGATGATGCCTTCGAGCAGCGCTTCAGGACGGGGAGGGCAGCCGGGCACGTAGACGTCAACGGGAATGACACGGTCGACGCCTTTCAGCACATGGTAGCCATGTTCCCAATACGGGCCGCCGCAATTTGCGCAGCTTCCCATCGAGATGATGTAGCGGGGCTCTGCCATCTGGTCATAGAGCCGTTTGATGCGCGACGCCATTTTCAGGGTCACAGTTCCGGCGACAAACATCACATCCGCCTGCCGGGGAGTTGCACGCGGGATGATCCCGAAGCGCATGATATCGAAATCGGAGGCGGACGCTGCCATCATTTCGATGGCGCAGCACGCGAGGCCGAATTGCATCTGGTAGAGGGACGAGAGCCGCGCCCAGTTCAGCAGATTTTCCAGCGATGTCACGAAAACGTTTCCGTTTTCGAATCGTTGATCGAGTAAACCCATAAGTGTTGTTCAGTCTATTGAGGTCTAGTTCACGACAGGGACTTCTACGTTCCTCTTTCCAGGCTCAACGTGAGACTCCGGATTCCGGTTGATCTGCGGAACTACCGGCCTCGGCTTGTCCCAATCCAGATCTCCCTTCACCCACACGTACGCAAAGCCAACCAGCAGGATTCCCAGGAACACGGCCATCTCCAGAAACCCGAAAAGTCCAAGATCCCGAAAGACCAGAGCCCACGGAAGGAGGAATACCACTTCCACATCGAAGACGAGGAAAATGAGGGCGATGACGTAGAATCGCACGTTGAATCTGACCCAGGCGTCTCCCACAGGTTCTTCACCGCATTCATAGGGAGCCACCTTGCCGGGATACGGGCGACGAGGTCTCAGGAGCCAGGCGACGAGCAAACCGGCCGCGACGAACAACGCCCCGATGATGAGAAAGATGAAGACTTTGCCGAATTCTGTGAGCATATGCGCTCGAAGAGGAAAAAATACGGTGTGGAGAAAGTTAAAATCGGCTGTAAATATATGGAGGAATTCCTCATATGTCAAGAAAATGATGGAGATTCTCAACACCGAAGATATCGAAATCCCTCAACGGCGCGTCAGTTCCGCGGACAAAAGGGAGTCTGTTGTTCGGAGTGGTTTCGCAATGAATCTCGAGGACGCGAAACCGTCGGAAGGGAGGAATCGGATTTGAGGAATTCCGGTGGGTGACCGGGCGAAGACTCAGCGGGTCCGGTTTTTCTTTTCCCGACTCTGCAATCGTCGGCGAACTGCCGCGCTCTCGAGCTCCCGCAAAGCGTCAGAGGCAATCCAGCGAGCGGAGCGCGATTCGATCGCCCCGATTTGTCCCGCCGTCAGGATCGCCAGCAGGTTCAAGTTCGAGTTTCGCTTTCCAATCTGGCGCAGCGCCCAATTGACAGCTTTCCTGACGAAGTTGCGTTCATCCGTTGATTCGCGTTTGATCGCCCGGAGCATAGGGATGAACTTGTCATCCCCGAGGCGCTTCAGATGCACAGCCATCGACGCCATCATCACAAACCCAGCTCTCTTGACAAATTCCTCTTTTTGCGAGGACCATCGGAAGGCGCATTCACCGGCATAGGAGGTGTAGATGAAGAGCTCGGCGCAACATGCATCGCAGACAGCCCAGTTGTCAAAATCCCTCACCCACCGCTCCATCTGGCGCTTCGACACAAGTGCCGGATCGCCGATCAACGCAGCGAGAGCTCGTGCCTCGTGAAAACCGGTCGGCCACAGTGCAAGTGATAATTCCTGATTCGTGCCTACTGTTTTTGCGAGCGCCCGGAGCCTGGGAGCCGTGATGCCAAGCACATTTGCTCCCTTTATTCCGAAGCGTTCAGCACCTTTTGCGACCGCCGGATCCGCGAGCCTGTGAAGCTGCCTGAGGAGGGATTGCAATTCGGAGTGTGTCACGCGGGCCGATTGAGAGGGAATGAAATATTCAGGTTTTCTTTGAGGACACCCACGGAATTTCGCGGACGCCAGCGACATGGTTCGCATACCGCGCGACGACAAACAATGTATCGGAAAGCCGGTTGAGAAACATCGTTGACAAGGGGTCGACCTTTTCGGCCTTTGAGAGGCGAACAACGAGGCGCTCCGCGCGGCGGCAGATGGTTCTGGCGAGATGAAGCTGAGCTGCAAGCGGAGAACCGCCGGGGATTATGAACGTCGTGAGCGGGGGGAGTTGGGCATCGAGTGTATCGATCGTCTGCTCGAGCCGGGCGACGTGCTCGTGACCCACGGGCTGGATCATCGCTGATCGCTTCTCACCGGAAGCCGCGAGATCAGCGCCCAGAGTGAAGAGATCACTTTGAATGAGCCCAAGAATCTGATCCACATCTGCGGACGGCTTGAGAGCGCGGGCAATCCCGAGAGCAGAGTTCAGCTCATCGACGGTACCGTATGCCTCTATTCTCAGCGCATCCTTCGGGACACGCTGCCCGCCAAGAAGTGACGTCTCTCCCAAGTCACCGGTTTTCGTATAGATCTTCATGGCGCAACACCTCGCTGGCATTGTTGGATGAACGGTGCGGCCTCTTTTCTGATTCCTACATGGAGATTCGGCTAATGCTTTCTCCGATCCTTCGCCCAGATTCCCGGAAGCTCATTGTAGAAATGGAGAGTCGTCCTGATTCCTCCAAAGAAGTTTTCCAGCACGATGAACTCGTTGGGAGCATGGGCATTGCCGTCCGCCAGTCCGAATCCCAGCAGTACGGTGTCGATGCCGAGAATCTCTTTGAACTGCACAACGATCGGTATCGAACCACCCTCCCTCTGATAGAGCGGTTTCTTCCCGAAACCTTTTTCGAGCGCGACAACAGCTGCACGCACTCCCGGACTCTCGATGGGTGTCAGAGCCGGTTCGCCGCCATGCAGAGCCCGGACCTTTACCGAGACAGTCTTTGGAGCGATTTTCTTCATATGCTTTTCAAAGAGTCGGGCGATAGACGCCGACCTCTGGTTCGGAACCAGACGCATAGAGATTTTTGCATAGGCTTTTGACGGAAGAACCGTTTTCGCACCCTGGCCTGTGTATCCCCCCCAGATGCCGTTGCATTCCAGCGTGGGGCGGGCCCAGAGACGCTCCAGCGTCGTGAAGCCTTTCTCGCCGTACAATTCCTTCAGCCCGAGTGATGCGGCATATTTTCGATCCTTCCACGGCAGTTTGCGGAACGATGACCGTTCGGTTTTTGACAACGCCAGCACATCCTTGTAGAATCCGGGGATGGTGATCCTCCCATTCCTGTCATGCAGAGAGGCAATCATCTCCGCCAGAGCCTGAATCGGATTATGCACCGACCCGCCGAATGAGCCGGAGTGCAGGTCGCCGTTCGGACCGGTCACTTCCACTTCCATGTATGCCAGCCCCCGTAATCCGTAGCAGACAGACGGTACCCCGCGCGCAAACATATCCGAATCCGAAATCAGGACCAGGTCGGCTTTGAGGAGGTCTGCATGTTCTTTGACAAAAGCGTCCAGATGCTCGCTGCCAATCTCTTCTTCACCCTCCACGAGCACCTTCACGTTTAACGGCAGCTTGCCGGTGTTCTTCAGGTATGCTTCAAAGGCTTTGAAGTGGGCAAACACCTGGCCCTTGTCGTCGACGGCCCCCCTGCCGTAGATATTCCCCTCGCGAATCGTTGCCTCAAACGGCGGCGAAGACCAGAGCTCCACGGGGTCGACAGGCTGCACATCATAGTGTCCGTACAGAAGCACCGTCGGTGCTTCCGGAGCGCCGAGCCAGTCGGCATACACCAACGGATGACCTGCGGTCTCCATCACCTGCACGTGCTCAAGTCCGATGGCCTTCAGGTGCGCTGAAATCCATTCCGCGCAACGGCGCATATCATCTGCATGATCCGACTGGGAGCTGACGCTCGGGATCGAAATGAATTCCTTCAGTTCAGCGAGGGTGCGTTCCCTGTTCGCCTCAAGATACGCGAGAAGTTGTTGCATCATCGTTCCTTCAAATGGGAGAGTTCGTTGAGTTCAGTAAAACCATCACCGCGGCAATATATTCATCGACCTTCCGAAAGGCAAGACTTTTGACATCGGCCACCTTGGACACACACCCCTTTCTTGTTTCTGCAACGGGATTTCACTACATTCGAAAGAACACGTGACGCAGAAATATTGAGGGACACCATCGGCATCACAATTCTGAATATCGCACTCCCGGTTCTCTATTTCGCACTCGTTTGGGCCTACGGCAAAGCGTTTTTCTCCGATGCATCCTGGGCGAAAAAATGGAAAAGCACGCTTCTCGCGGTCGTCGTTCTCTTCCATCTTTTCTATCTTTTCCTCCGCACGATCACGTTCGACCATCCTCCGGTCACCACCGTCTATGAAATACTCTCAGTCCTCGCATTTGCCGTCGCTGCCGCTTACGCAGTCATCGAACGGCAATCGAAGGCGAAAGAGACCGGATACTTCATCCTGAATCTTTCGTTCTTCTTTCAGCTCATCTCCTCTCTCTTCATACGCGATCTCCTCGAGGTTCCGCAGATCCTCCGCAGCAATTGGTTCGGGCTTCACATCGCTTCAGCCCTGATCGGCTATGCTTCGATAACAATTTCGGCGGTCTATGGACTACTCTACCTGATGCTCTACCACGAGATCAAGGCGAACCGCTTCGGCGTCATTTACAAGAAGTTACCGAACCTGGAAACGCTCGAGCGAATGAACTTGATTGCGATCATCCTGGCCTTCTCGTCCCTGACATTTGCCATCCTCGCCGGATTCATCTGGCTCCCCTATGCTTTCGCGAGTTTCTCCTATGCCGATCCGAAGCTCCTCGGCACGGCGGCCCTCTGGCTCCTCTACGGCGTCGGTATCATAGCCCGGCAGAAAGGAAGCATCCGAGGGCGGACCATCATGGCGCTTTCGATCGTTGCATTTTTCATTGCGCTCTTTTCGATGTCTGTCATCAACCTGTTCTTTAGCGGTTTCCACCGATTCAGCTAGCCAACGAAGCGCCTAGCCCCTCCGTGAATACGGTCTGCGTCGGCATATCACACCAGACAGCGCCCGCCGAACTGCGCGCTCAGATGCGGTTCAGCGCCGGAGAGATCCGCTCTGCACATCCCCGCATCCGGGCGCTCGGACTCTCCGAGTGTGTGCTCTTCTCATCGAACGATCGGACGGAGCTCTACGCGGCCGGCTACGAAGGCATCCCTTCTGTTGACGAGCTCGTCAGATTTCTTATGTCGGAGAAGGGCGGAGAGAGTCCGATTCCGGCGAAAAGTTTTTTTTCACTGAAGGGCGGCGATGCGGTCGAACATCTCCTTCGTGTTGCCGCGGGTCTCGATTCGATGATCATCGGAGACACGGAGACCCTCGGCGCCATCAGCGAGGGATTTGCGATCGCTCAGGAAACAGGGGCTGCAGGATTCCTGCTGCAGCAGATTTTCGCGGCCGCCCAGGGCACCCATGACAAAGCGAAGGCCCGAACCCTCATCTCCGATGGCGCCATCTCTGTCAGTTCCGCCGCCGTCGAACTTGCACAGAGGATTTTTGATGACCTGACGCAGCGCAGAGCCCTCATTATCGGCGCCGGCGAGACAGCTCAGATGACGGCCAGGCTCCTTCATGCCAAAGGCATCGGATCCCTTGCCATTACTCACAAGAATCCGGAGCGCGCCTCGCAGCTCGCGGCTACGGTCGGGGGAACCACCATTCCGTTCGACGCCTTTCGAGAATTGCTGCCGGGAATCGATATCATCATCGCATCGCTCCAGTCCGAGCCGCACATTCTGACGAGCCGGAGCATCAAAGAAGTCGGGAAAAGCCGGCATGGTCAGACTCTCTTTCTAATCGACTGCGGAATTCCACACAATATCGATCCGTTCGCCGGAGAGCTGGAAAATGTTTTCCTCTATGACCTCGACACGCTCAATCTGATGGTAAGCGAGAGCATTGCTCAGCGCCGGGCACATGCGCCGGACGTCGAGGCTATCGTGCAGGAGGAACTGAAAAGGCTCCTGAGCTGGTATTCATCACTCGAGACTTCCCCCACCGTCGAAGCGTTGGGCAAAGTAATCGAGAAGATCCGGTCGGAGGAGGTCGCCAGGGAGATTCATCGTTTCAAATCCCAGGACCGCAAGGTTGTAGATGATCTGACGAAGCGCATTACCGAGCGTATTGTTCAGATTCCGGCCGAGCATCTCAAGATGGGTCGCGAAGGCCGGCTGCCGGACCGCCTGCAAAACGTGAGCCTCGTGCGAAAACTCTTCGGGCTCGATTCACGCGAAGACGATCCGTCGGACAAGCAGTGAATCGGCACATCAAAGCGTTCTCCTCCTCTCCTTCATTTCCGGGAAAAGTCGTATCTGCCCGATTTCGCGCCAATGTGATCCCGCTCGCACCAGAGCAAGAAACATTATGCATATTTGGGGAAAATATGTATATTTGTAGGGATTCGGGCTCACGGGGCGGTTTCCGGTCCTGCCCGGCCGCTGTATCCAATATCGTCACGTCATTCACGAATGATTTCTTCAACCAGAGCACGTAGGGGGCACTTATGAGGACGTTCTTGAGCGAGTTATCTCAGAAGAGCGCGCTGATATTCCTGCTCGTTCTGTTCCCGTCGCTGTTGCTTGCGCAGTCGACGACACCCACGCAATCAACTCCGCTGTCCGAGGACAGTCTCGCACCCGCCGAATTCACTTCCATCATGAAAGAGGCCTGGTCGTTCGTCAAGGACGAGTATGACAACTACGTCAGGAGCGTCGGGAAGAAGACGGAATTCGAGACGAGTGCCGAGTTCGAGAAGCGTTCGGTCGAGGCACGACGGCAATACCTGATGAAGATCACCAAGTACATCAAAGACAAGAAGTTTGACCAGCGAGTCATGGGCGTGCTCCTCAACGCTTCCCTGGATGAATATGACGCGGACAACCAGGTTTACATCGTCACGTGCCCGACATTCGTCGAGGCACCGTATAATCTGCCGACGATCGCGACGGAGATTCAATCCAACGGTTATGTCGCGCTGGCCGACTCGATTCGCAAGGGATACCGCACGTCGTCAGTGTACCTCAATTTCAGTCCCGCCTTCCGTTGGCAGGTGAACCGTGACCTGGCACAGGCCGCCAAAGCCGATCAGGCAAGCATCTACTTCAAGGTCCGGTTCAAGCTCGATCTGACACAGGGAGACGGGCGGAGGGGCGCACGATTCCTCATTGTGCCGAAACAGATCATCTTCTACAACCAGAAGACAAACGCCGTCTACTGGCAGCAGACATTGCGCTGAGCCTTCCCGGCACCGCGCGTACGCAGCAAGGCCGGTACCCGTCTCCTGGATACCGGCCTTTTCTTTTCAGACCCTCCCGAACCCGGCAACCTGTTCCGACCGCGTCGCACCAGATTCCCGGAAAGCAAGTACTCTATTTTGACTTCCCCAATGAGCGCTCAAGTTCCGCATGGAAATCCGGATGGGAGATTGCGATGAGCGCTTCGGCCCGCTGCCGGAGGCTCCTGCCGTGGAGCGAGGCCACGCCAAACTCCGTGACGACGTAGTGCACATCGGCGCGGGTTGTCACAACACCGGCTCCGAGTTTCAGCTGCGGCACAAGCCTCGAGATCTTTCCGTCTTTGGTCGTTGACGGAAGGGCAATGATCGGCTTGCCGCCCTTTGAGTATCCTGCACCGCGGATGAAATCGACCTGACCCCCGAAACCGCTGTAGATCCTGCTCCCGATGGAATCCGAGCACACCTGACCGGTGATGTCAACCTCGATAGCGGAATTGATCGCCACCATCTTCGCATTTTGAGAGATCACAAAAGGATTGTTCGTGTATTGGCAAGGGTGCATTTCGAACAGCGGGTTGTTATGCACATATTGGTAAAGATTGTCTGATCCCAGGACGAACGTGGCAACCACCTTACCCGGGTGAAGAGTCTTCTTTTGATTTGTGATGATGCCCCGTTCGATCGCTTTCACAACTCCGTCGGAAACCATCTCGGTGTGGATGCCAAGGTCTTTTTTGCCGTCGAGGAGAGCGAGCACGGCATCCGGAATTCCCCCGATGCCGAGCTGAAGCGTCGAACCGTCCTCCACCAGATTGGCGATATGCGCTGCAATGCGCCTTTCAAGCTCACTCGAGGCTCCCTCCTTCAGCGTCTTGAGAGGTTCGGAACACTCGACCACCTTGTGCACTTTCGAAAAGTGAATAAAGACATCTCCGAGCGTGCGCGGCATGCGGTCATTCACCTGCGCGACAACAAGTCTAGCGCTCTCAGAGGCAGCTTTCGAAGCCGCACATTCGACCCCAAAGCTCATAAACCCGTGTTCATCCGGCGGAGAAAGGTGCACGAACGCCACGTCAATCGGAATGATCTTGTCGATGAAGAGGTTGGGAATCTCGGACAAATGGACGGGGACGTAATCGGAGCGTCCTTCGGCGATGGCTTCGCGGTCGGCGGCGCCGACGAAGAGTGAATTGTGACGGAAATGTCTTTCCATGCCGGGTTGTGAGAGCGGGTCTTCGCCGAGGAGCAGAATATGGTTCACCTCCACGTCGAACAGGTCGTCCTTCCGCTTTGCCAGGCCTTCAGCGAGCAGCGTCGGAGTCGCAGCATTGCCGCTGATGAAGATCCGGTCTCCCGATTTCACCACGGCAACCGCTTCGTCGAGGCTGACGATCTTTTTCTTGTACTGATCTATCCAGTTCATAGCATTCAATTCGTATCCGCTTAAGAGTTCTTGAGAAGCGTTGCAATGGCCTGCGGCTTGAAGTCGAATATTCTTGCGATGACCTCGTTCGTGCAGACACCGTTGTAGGTACAGACGCCTTTCGCCAGGCCGGAGTCATGTTCGAGGGCTTTGAAAATCCCGTCTTCGCAGACTTCCTGGACGTACGGCAGCACTGCATTCGTCAGCGCCAGGGTAGCCGTGCGGGCGACGACAGCGGGCATATTCGGTACGCAGTAGTGGATCACGCCATGCGTTACGTAGACCGGATCGTCGATCGTCGTCGGCCGACTTGTCTCCACGCAGCCTCCCTGATCGATCGACGCGTCGATGATGACGGATCCCGGTTTCATTTCTTTGACCATCGCCTCCGTAACGATGTGCGGAGCCTTGTCGCCTTTCAGCAGGACAGCCCCTATGACCACGTCCGCAAACCGAACGGCCCGAGAGATGTGGTAGCTGGTGGCAACGCCCGTGCTGATCTTCCACTGGAACAGATGTTCGAGCTCGCGCAGGCGGCCGATATCGCGATCCAGGACTGTGACGTTTGCTCCCATGCCGAGTGCCACCCTCGCAGCCGTTCTTCCCACGGTTCCGGCACCAAGGATGACGACATTCGCCGGCGGAATACCGGGGAGACTCCCGAGGAGCGTGCCTCTTCCTCCCTGACCGGCCTGGAGGTAGTGCGCACCAACCTGAATTGCTATCTGACCGGCTATTTCGCTCATCATCTGCAGAACAGCCAGATCGCCCCGTTCGTTCTCGATGAGCTCGAAGGCGACGGCTGTGACCTTCGCATCAAGCAAACGTTCCAGGACATTCCGCCGTGAGACCGCAAGGTGAAGGGACGAGAAGATTGTCTGCCCTTCGCGCAGGATCAGAAGTTCGCTCTCGGTGGGAGGCGAAACCTTCAGGACGATATCGGACCGGTTGATGATTTCATCCACGCTGTACGAAATTGTGGCGCCGGCCATTTGATAATCTTCATCCCGGAAAATTGTGCGGCCACCGTCCAGGTGGAGCACAAAGACGTTGTGACCCTGCGATGCCAGATCCTCGACGCCCGCCGGTGACAGAGCCACGCGTCGCTCGATGGAAGCTTCCTCTCGAATGATGCCGATGTTCATATGGTTGTCTCTGCGAAATGATTGAAGGTTGGTGATGATTCAGAATCGTCGGAAGAGCTCGGGCACAGTTGCGTTCTTGCGTTCAACTTCGATTCACCGATTTCGACCCTCTCACTCGAACTGCACGCGGGCTAGGCGACCTGAGCCGGGCGGTCTTCGGTACTGCAAGAGAGCGCTTGGAAAGAGAGTCACACGAACAAAGGACTCATCAAATCGGTCAAAAATCGTGCCGACGGCCTCTGCGCGAGCCCCCCCTCCCTGGCGTCATTCCTGCACGATTTGCTGTCTGGTTTCTCAGCATTGGGAAGACTCCCGCAGCCCTTCCCAAACGTGAAAGTGCCCTCCTTCCTCAACCGTGTGGACCGATATCTCTTTAGCTATGAAATCTCACGGCCGGATTGTACAAGCCGGCCTTTGATAGCCTCAGATGGGGTGATTCAAGACAACTTCCACCAATTGTCCTCGAGGTATGTTTCTTTTGCCGGTATCTGTTATCTTTGATAACGATGTTTGAGCTTCACGCTCATCCAAGGCTTCGCTGTTGACCCGTTTCTTGGCGGGGTACGGTTAGACAATGTCAGGAGGATTTCGTGGTCACACGCAGCATCTTGATCGTCGAGGACGAACCCGCAGTAGCGCTGACCTTCCAGCATATCCTGAAACGCTCGCTTGAGTACAATTACAGCATCCAGATGGTTTCTTCCGCCGAGGAGGCGCTTGAAGCGATCAAGAAGGCCGGCACTTTCGACATTGTTCTCCTTGATTACTACCTTCCCGGACTCACCGGAGGCGATTTCCTGAGGGCACTCCGCACGCGCGACCAAAGTACCGTCGTCATCGTGATTTCGGCGAGCCAGGAGTACAAAATCGTTCACGACGTCTTCAAACTCGGGGCAGACGATTATCTTACGAAAGAAGAACTGAGCAATTCCTACGTGCTCGAAAAGGCGATTCTGGCAGGGCTGGAAAAACGGGAATATCAGAAGGAACTCAACCGGTCGGAGGTTGCACGGCAGCGGATCGACGCGATCACAACGATTATCCGAACAGTCCATCACGAGCTGAACAACCCGATGGCGATCATCGATCTTGCATTGGCCAAAACGACGAATGCGGTCGAGGCCGGGCTGCCCGTCAATCACGCTCACCTGAGAGAAATCCAGGAGAACATCAACAGGATGGCCGACATTCTTCGCCGACTCCATAGTTTCAGGCAGGAGAATTTCAATGATGAGCTTCGGGGATTGAAGCTCTTCTCATTGCCCGACGATTCTTCAACGTAAGAGAATCTGAGACGCACGCGCCCTGTCACCTGGCCGTCCCATCCTGACGTCGTACAAAACGAAGCCCCGCACCTGGCGGGGCTTCTGCATTTCCAACAGCGGACGCTACATCGGGGGTCAGGCTTGTTTCGGACGTGTGCCGTTCATCTTTGTTGTGAGCGCGATACAGAGGCCCAGCATCATCAGAAACGCACCAACCCAGACAAGGCTCATGAACGGCTTCACACTTGCCTCGATCACGAGGATCTGCGACTTCGCCGACTGCCCCCCCTGTTGTTCTTCCACACCCTTTACGGCAATTTGAATCGTTGAACCTTTTCCAGGTGCATCGACGTTCATGCCGAGCAGCTCAAAGCCGAGTTTTCCATCCTTGGTACTCGCTGTTTTTGGCTCCGGCTTTTCGATATTCTTGAAGGACGTGAACGCCGTCAGTTCTTCCGAGCTGTTTCCTCGTTTCACTTCAAGCACAGCCCCTATGGTCATATCCTGACCTCCGGCCATTCCGCTCATGTCGCCATGCTTCATGTCAAAGCGCAAGAATTTGACCGCCACGGGACCTACCGTTTTCGTTTGGCCGGTCTTGAGTTCCAGCACGCCGCTTGTGGTGGCTGACGCCGGCGCTCCTTCTTCAAGCGAAACGGGTTCTAAGTAAAAGTCACGCGTCAGGAAAGCCGCATAGTCCGGATTTCTCATCAGGCTATTGTTGTACTCGCTTTCAAACATGACCGGTTCAAGAACGAACTGCGAACCGCCTTTTTCGACGTTGACGGAAAACATCCACTTACCGTCAGTCGTCGGCTTCGACCCGGTGTAGGTCAGCTTGTGTCCCAGGATGACTTGTGCTTCGTTCATCGGGAGCGAAGCCGTCTGCTTCTGGCCATAGCGGCCGGATCCGATGATGCCCAGGAATAACAGAGCGAGGCCGAGATGTGCGAGGGCGCCGCCGGTAAACCGGACATTCTCCCTTGCCAGCCGGTAAAGCCGGATGGCGTTGACAGATAAGGCAAATAGCGACGAGAATGCGAAAACGGCGAAGAGGACATCATCAAGCCCCACAAAGACCAACACCGCCGTCAACACTGCAGCCGCAATCAGGGAAATCGCTGAATTCTTGAGGAGCTGACCTGACGATTCCTCCTTCCACTGAACGAGAAGGCTCAGGCCAAGCAAAAGACCCATTGCAATCGCGATAGGAAGATTCGTTTTGTCATAAAACGCGGGCTCCAGCGAAGCCTTGGAGAGAATCGGCCAGCTTGTGCCAAAGAGAATGACCAGCGCGCTGGCGCCCATCACGGCCGAGCTGATGCCGAGGATTGATTCACGTGTGAAGAGCGGAGACCGGTTGGAGAATGCCTTCAAATCAGCCCATCGTCGAAACACCATGCCAAATCCGACAATCACCGACGCCACAATCCAGATAACAAGAAGGGTATAGGCAAATGCGCCGGGGTCAACGAAGGAATGCACCGAAGACGACCCGAGGATGCCGCTGCGGGTCAGGAACGTGCTGTAGACAACCAGAACATAGGTGCTGATTCCGAGGAAGAAGTTTGTCCTGACCAGTCCGCCTGTCCGTCGCTGTACAAGCATGGTGTGGACGAGGATGATACCGACGAGCCAGGGGATAAGCGATGAGTTCTCAACCGGATCCCATCCCCACCATCCGCCCCATCCGAGAACGCCGTAGGCCCAGTATCCTCCCATCATGATGCCCGACCCGAGAGCGATCGTGCCTCCGATGACCCAGGGAAGCGAGTTATTGACCCACTCGAGGTAGGACCGTCGCCAGAGGGCAGCCAGTGCGAATGAGAACGGAACCGCCATCGCGGCGAAGCCCGCGAATAACACCGGAGGATGAGCGATCATCCAGAAGTTCTGCAGCAGCGGATTCAGTCCGCGGCCGTCCGACGGAATGGTCCCGACGGGAACATCAGCCTGCGCTTGCCAGAGGTACTGAAATGGCGATTTGACGATGAGAAGCACCAGAAGAAAGAGCTGGACCACGGTGTACACCGTCATCACTTCAGCTTCATTTCCTCTCTTTCGGGAATAGGACATAAGTCCCAATCCGATCAGCGCCGAACAGAGCGCCCAGAAGAGAAAGCTCCCCTCCTGCCCCGCCCAAAATGTCGTGATCAATAATTCAAGCGGCAGTGCCCGGGAGCTGTAACCCCAGACGTAGGCGTATTCAAACTGATGACGGAGTATGTACATCATCAGTGCGGCTGAAGCGGCAAGAACAGCCATGACCATGACGCCGTAGCTGTTGCGCGCCATACCGAGTTGACGCTTTTGCGAGCTCACGCTCCGGTAATAAGCATATACAGAAAATGCGGATGCGAGAGTGGCAATCCAGATAATAATCGTCCCTACCATATCTCCTTCAGCCTCGTCCTTTCATTGGATGGTTTTCAACATGAAACCGAACAAGATTCTGCGTCAGATCAGAATGCGTACTCCTGACCGAACACATTGATCTTGCCGTTCACGTGTCTTGTTTTGTCGGTGATTGTCCCATCGCTGCTCACGATACCGTCGTGACAGGTTCCGCATGTCGAAACCGGAACAACGATGTGACCTTTCGGCGGGAGGCCATGGCAACTGCCGCAGGTGGCGCTGGAAGATCCTCCTGTCCATGTCGGCGAAAAATTCTCACCCACCATCACAGAATCCGCGTAGGCAAACTGAGAGGTAGATGTCGCTTTCCGCAGCTTCCAGCTTCCGTGACAGAAGGTGTTGCTGCACTTCAATGATGAAGCGTCGTATGATGGAATGGTCGTGAATGAACCCTTCGCCGTCGTCAATCGTGCGAGCGTGTCGTTGAACGCGACCTCTGCGGGGAGTGCGCCGAGATGGCCCGCCGCATTCAACTGCGTCGGCACCGTGTGGCATTCCCGGCATCTGGTTGCTTTACCGATCGTACCTGTCACCAGATGTTTCTGATGAGCGCCGACTCCGCGTGACGTGGCGTCTGTTTCACCCTCCACGGACCTCGGCGGCGCGGCCGCTGAGAAGTTGTTTGCCGGAGCGGAGAACGAACCATGGCACGTGCTGCACGCCTCCGGCGACTTCGGAACGTTGTTGGCATCGACGTGGCAGCCCGACGTCATGCACGAAACACCGGTCACACCGCCCGTGTATTGCTTCGAGTGACACGATACGCACTCGTCCAGTTTGTACTGCGTCTGCCTCAGCGCTTCGCCGTGGAAATTCGCCGAGCTGGCTGTGGTCCAACCCTCTTCGTGCACTTTTTGACTGCCCGAAACCGGCACCGGCAGTTCTTTGTTCAGGTCGCTGCACGAGCTCATGACCAGCGCAGCGATAACGAGAAGAGTGATTAGGAATGCGGTTAGAAGTCTGGTTGTTCTCATAGGTCTCAGCTCACTTATGACAGTAGCCACAGAACTTTTGTCCTTTAGTCCCGCCGACACGCGCGTTCGCGTCCGTGTGGCAGACATAGCAGGTTGCGCCCGGATCGTTATGCCAGGTGCCGTGTTCGCCGGACATGAATCCCGGCAGATGCGTCCTTGGATTTGTCCCCTTGATGCCGTCGAAGTCGGTATGGCAGAGAATGCAGGCCGCGTCGGCGCCCTGAGCATCATGGCATGCCGCACAGGTCTCGATGTCACGCTTGGCCAGCTTTGCGTGCAACCCTCCCCCGCTGCCTACTCCCATCAAGGCGAACCGGGGCTGGCGGTGTGAGTCAGGCATAAACTTGTTCTGGTTGACATCCCCTCCGGCTTCATGGCATTGTGCGCAGAAAGTCTGCTTGTCGTGACAGGTTTGACAATCCGACTTCTTGCCCTCGACGGCAAGGCCGTGAGTGAACTTGAAATTGAGATCGTGCACTTTCGTGAGATTCATGCTTTGACCGCGGTCGATCGTCGCAAGGCGCGGCGAGCGGAGAGACATCATGTCCTTCCCCGGCACGCTCACCTTGATCAGATCCGAGCCGTTATGACAGTCTGTGCACGATTCCTGTGTATGGCAGGTCGCACAGGTCGCCGTTGAAATGCGGGCAACCATCTTGTGCTCCCGTGCAAAGTCGGTTCGATTGTGCTCACGAGGCCTCAAAGCAGCCATATCCACGTGACATCCTTCGCATGCGTTCGATGCCTTCACGTCGTTGTGACACGAATTGCATGACGGCATGTCCGGCACTTTCATCGCAACGCCGATTTCCGCCGCATCGACACCGGTGTGACAGCGCTCGCACTCGAGCTTCTGGCCCGAAAGGTGGAACTCGTGCGAGAACACGAGATTCCGCTTCGGAAGCTCCGTCGCAACATACGTCGACGGGTCGTCGCTCATATGACAGAACGTGCACTTCGAGTTGATCTGTTCCTCGTGGCAGCTCTGGCAGTTTTCGTGCGTCGCCAGCAGATTATCCGACGCCAGCTTGCTCGCTGGTGCCTTGGTATGGCAATCGGCGCACGCCATTCCCGCATCGCGGACGTGGAATTTGTGAGAGAATTTGACGGACGATGGTCCATCCTTGGCAGGGGCATCCTGGCGCACGGAGCCCATAAGGGCAAGAGCGAGGATGCAGATGACTCCGAGCAAGGCACCGGAATAGATCCGGCGGACTGTCCGATGAACGATTGGCGTTGGTTTGAGCATACGATCTCTGTTAGAAGATTGCGAGTTGTTGGCTGAAAAGATAATTGACCCTGACGAAGAAACGCATGTCGGTATTATAGATCTTGTTCTGGATCCATTGAGCCTGCGCATCAACCGAGAGCGCCCGCAGTGGCCGGTACACCGCGCCCACGGCGACGCTCAGGGCATTCTCGAGCTGCGAGAACTCGCTGAGCTTGTAATGCGCATAACCGACGAGGAGCGTCGGGGTCAGCTTGTTTTCAAAAAGTGGATAGCCGAGGTTCAGCGATGCGGCACTGAGTTCACCGCCGTCGCCGTCATCACGCGTCAGGCTCGCCGAGATGTGCTCACCGTTGACGCCGACGGTGATCTGGTTCTGGGTCGCGTCATTGTACGAGACGGAACCGTATTTGGCGAACACCTGCCACTTGGTGCCGATGCTGTACTCGGCGCCCGCTTCGTACTCCTTCAGCGATGTGAACGAGAATACGGAGAAAATCGAATTGAAGAGGAGGCGCGGTTCGCGCTGGAGATATTCCGCCGTGATACTCAAAGGCTGGAGTACCTTGACAGAACTTGAGCTGAACGGCGTCACCCGCGTAAACAGCTGGAAACGGGAGTTCTTCTCCAGCAACAAATCGTAATCGAACCTGGCATACCCGGAAACGATTTCTTTATAGTCCAGGCTGAGATCGCCGCTGAGGTACTCCTCTGCCGTCGCGGACGGCTTTATTTCCACCAGGTACGGGTTGAAGAGTGAATCCCGCCGGGTGCCGAAGTACGTCTCGGGCCTCATGTTCCTCTTCATATAGCTTACGGAGGCCTGCGCGAACTCGACCGGAGCGACAACCAGCTGGCCCCCCATCATGGAATTGTCGGCTGCATTTTCTATAAGCGCAGCTTTGTAGCCCAGTGATGGGAGCGATCCATAGTATCCGACGACTTTAACCTTTGAGTCGAGGAACCTCATCGTGGCAAGTCCGCCGTCGATGGTTCCCGTTCCGACCCCTGCAAACACCGCCTGGCGGCCGATGCTCAGGTCAGCGATCCGGGCGATGTTCGACCACTTGGCGTACAGGTTGTAGAGTCGTACGGTCGGATCGTTCTTCACGGGACCGGCAAAGTCGTTGAACCCCTGCAGATAGGTATGGAACGACAGTTGTTCTCCGGCCAGCGAAAGCTGAACGGTCTGATACCCGAAAAGATGTTGGGATGACGTTCCAATCGTGTCTTGCCGCTCCCAGGCATAGGCAGAGGTCACAAGACGGGCCTGCAGCCGCTGTCCGAACGCCCCGGAAACCGAAAGAACGAGGAGACAGATAAGTAAGAGAAGGTTCTTCATAAGTATTTGAACTGGAAAAGTGATCGTGACTTAAGCACGGTTTCAGAACATTGCGGGAAGGTGCACGCCGGGAGTTAGGCAGCCGCACGGTGAGCAGCATGGGTCTTCAACGGCGGTTCGAAGCCATAAACCAGGGTCCGATAAACTCCGTTGCCAGCACCAGCAGCCAGATCCTTCCCGAAAACAGATCGTAATCGTGGAGGATTACCCTCCACGGCACATCCATGACAAAATACTCAAATAGAAAATCGACACTCACACTCATTGTCACCCACAGAAAGCCGATCAGGAACAGATCGGCGTTGACGTACTCCCTCAGAAACCTGTCTACCAGCACCGAAGAAAAAAGCAGCACGAAGATCATCAGCATCAGGACGCTCAAAACGTGAGCGGCGTGATCGCCGAGCCGGGGCACGAGAAACAAGCTCCGGAACATACCATTCATCATTGCTGCGAGAGCGACAAACAACCAGACTTCGAGGGATTTCTGTACCATGGATCTATCCATGGGAGTTACCCCCTAACGGCATCGAAAGGAAGGAACGGCGCCGCGCCTTTCGGGCAGCGCCGCCCCTGGATTTTCAACAGCTCAGAGACAATGAATCAGGGTCTGACTAGCCCTTTGGCACGGTATGCTTAATCTTGGCCCAAAACTCGTCGTACTTGAACTCTTTGTATGCCGGGCTCTTTTCATTATGGCAGCTCTTGCAGAACTTTTGAATTTCTGCTTCATCCTTGTACAGCTTCAGTCCCGCAGCACCAGCTTTCGCCTTGTCCTTCATTACTGTCATGCTCTTGTATTGGGATCCCGCGCCATGACATGATTCGCATTGAACCCCTTCCTTGATATCGAAGCCTTTTTCAAAGAGACTCGCGTCGACCGTCTTGCCGAAGGTATGACATTCCAGGCATTCCGGAGATTCCACCGCTGGTTTCTTGAGTCCCCTTGCTTTGGCATACTCAGCCGCCTTGGCTGTCAGGAGCGTTTTGTAGGCTTCGGCATGCTTGCTCTTCTGCCAAATATCAAGTTGCTTCCCCTGTTTATCTGACTTGTGACACATCCCGCACATCTTCGTTCCCACATACTTATTCTGCGCCTGCATCGTGGACAGAAGAACGAGAGTGCAAACCAGTGCAGCAAGGACGGTGCGAAACGTCTTCATAGTAAAATTCCTTCTAAAGGTTTGACCAGTAAGTGAATTAATGAATCCCGACCACCGCTCCTTGTCTCATCCCCCCTTACAGATTGCTCAACTCCCTGCCGGGCAAATAGCTGTGAATACGTTCTTCAACTTCCTTGACTCCGTGTATACGACCTTCTTCAATCTCCCAGATCGAAATTAATGGAAAAAACTTTGCAAATACCATAAAGCCCAGCGCAAAAACGGACAAGCCCCCAGCGAACAACGCCCATTCAACCAAAGATGGTATGTAGATGCCAAGGGGAAGTTCCATTCTGGGATTCGCGAGCGATGGAACGACAATAATGAACCGCTCTAGCCACATCCCGATTACCACCGCAATGGAGGCGATGAGGACACCGCTGATCGTCTTAAATTTGCGAAAACTGAGAATCGTAACCGGGATCACAAAATTGCAGAGGACCATTCCCCAGAAGAAAAATGCAAATGGCCCGCTGAATTTGTAGAGGATGGTATTCATCTCGTGAGGCTCTCCCCCAAAGATGCCCGTGAGGTACTCCGAAAACGTGAAGTAGAACCAGATGATTGACATGATAAGTAGAAGAGTTCCGAGGTACTGAAAATGGATCTGCTTCAGATAGTCCTCAAAGTGGAATACTTTCCGAAAAATGATCATCACGATAAGCAATGCGGCGATTCCCGAGAAAATAGCTCCCGCGACGAAGTAAGGACCGAAAATCGTGCTGTGCCACCCAGGTTGAAGCGTCATCGAAAATATGTACGAAATCACGGTGTGGACAGAAATCGCTATCGGGATGACCATCACCATCAGAATATTGATCGCCCTATTAAGTACCTGCTTTTGTCGTTCTGTCCCTTGCCACCCCCACGCCATAAACGTATAGAGCCATGTGAGTTTGCCCCCACGATCCCGAATGCGGGCAATATCGGGGATCATTGGCAAGTAAAGATACACTGTGCTTGCCGTGAAGTATGCGGTAATGCTCGTGACGTCCCAAAGCAATGGAGACTGGAGGCGTCCCGATTCCAGCAGGTTCATCATCCGATCAGGTCTCCCCAAGTCGATGATAGGATGAAGTCCCCCGATCGCGAGGACGATCGCCGTAATGACCTCCGCCATACGCGTGATGGGCCTGCGCCACTCCGCCTTCGACAAACGAAGGATGGCCGAAATGAGCGTGCCGGCGTGGCTTATCCCGATAAAGAAAACAAAGTTGACAATGTAGAAACCCCACGTGACAGGTTGATTCATTCCTGTTACGCCCAATCCATTCCGGATCTGCGCATAGTACATGTAGATCGAGAAGAGATAGACAGCGAGGAAAATTCCACCAACGACGTAGTAGCCTCTCCCCGTCTGATAGATCGGACGATACAGCGCAGCATCCTGGTCCAAATCGTATTGGTGTGTCTTGTCCATCATGATACCCGTTTCGAGAGATAATAGACTTTCGGCTCGACGCCAAGGTCTTCCATAACCCGCGAGGCCCGGTAACTGCGGGAAAGTTTGTAAACCGCGCTGTCCTTGTTCTCAAGGTCTCCGAACGAGATCGCATCCGCCGGACAGATTTCTGAGCACGCTGGTACATATTCTCCGTCCTGCAGCGGCCTCTTCTCAAGATCAGCAACCTCTTTCACATGCTGCAAGCGGTGAGCACAGAAGGAGCATTTTTCAACCACTCCTACCGCTCTCACCGAGACGTCAGGATTGAAGCATTTGTTCGCTCCCTCCAGCCATTGTGGCTCGTACCAATTGAAAACTTTCGTCGTGAAGGGGCACGCTGCCATACAGTAGCGGCAACCGATGCAGCGATGATAGATTTGAGCAACTAATCCCTCATTGTTCCGATACGTCGCCCGCACAGGACAGACCTTCGTGCAGGGTGGATTATCGCACTGGAAGCAGGGTTTCGGCATTCGTTTCGCCGCGACGGTCGGATACTCGCCCTCATAGGTCGTAATCATGTCCATCCAGAACAAGGCTCGTCCAGCCTGAGCCTCCTTGGAATCAACAATTGCGACGTTGTTCTCCATTTTGCATGCGGCCATGCAGGCACCACAACCTGTGCACTTGTCCAGATCTATCACCATCGCCCATCTTGGCATGCGGATGCTCCCGGATTTAGCTAGCTAACGTGATCTTCGCCTTGGTTGCTTCGAATGCCGCTTTCCCGCTAATCAAATCGTACAGGTTTCGAATGATCGAGTGCGGATTCACACCGTGCCCTTTGGCGTAGCGACCGTAGGAAGTATGGCCCAGTCCAAACGGAATTGCGATGACATTCGGCACGATAGCGTGGGATAATTTCGCCTGGACCTTGAGGCGTCCGACAGAAGTCTCCACCCATACCCACGAATCCTCAGCGATAGCATACTGCGCAGCAGTCTCAGGATGAATTTCAACCCACGAGCTCCAGAACCGGCGAGCGGTATATCCGAACATCTCCTGCATCATCGGCAGATTGGCGGCCTGGCCGTCGGGATTCGGCAACACATGGAACGGGATCAGATACAACGGCTTGTCCTCCTCATAGGAGACCGGCTCGTGATGGGGAAGAAAAACGCTGTCTCCGCGGGCTGAGATATTGAGCCGGTTCAACACCAAATCGAGATTTTGGAAAGATCGTGGTGCGCCCGCTTTTGCAACAAGCCGGTCGACAGATGCTTTGAGGGTTTGGGAGTAAAACTCAAATTTCCCCGACGGAGTACGAAAGACCTCCGACGAACTTTTCTTCTTGCGGATCGGATTCCACCAGCCGCCGTGCTCCAGGAGGCGATCCCAGAACTCCTCAAAGGAAGCATATCGTCCTATCTGCCACCCCCGCTGCTGCAGGTAGTCGAGCCATAGTTGTCGCACACCCTGTGTCGCGACTGCCCCCTCTCCGGACAGATAGACGCCTTTCATCCTGAATTTGATCTCCTCCTCATAGGTGTTCAGAGGAAATGCAGCGCCGACCGTGCCTCCAACCCGTCTCGCAAGCTCAATCAAGACATCTCCGGTGTGACGAGTATCGTGGAGCGGCTGAATCACGGGGTGTTGAATCCCCACGTGAGTAAAACCTACAGATGGAACGTTCGAAACCTCGTCCCATTTTTCGAGAAACGTATGATCGGGAAGAATCAGGTCCGCGTATTCGCTCGTTTCATTGATCACAGAATCAAAACTGACGATGAGGTCGATCTTCTTCAGCGCATTCACGAGATCATCGTGATTCAAAGATTGGAACAGGGCATTCCCCCTGTAAAGAAAGAGGATCCTCAGCGGGTAGGGGCGTTCAGCAAGAACGTGCTGCGCAAAACTCTCGATGGAGAAATCTGTCATCGGGAACGCGATTTCGTCAGGCTGCGCGATCGGCGTTTGATGATTTCCCGTTCTGGCAACCGGATCCTCCGAAACCATCGCGTGTTTCTGCACCGGCGGCTGGTCGATAAACAGCACACCGCCTCCTCGTTCTATATTACCGAGGAGCGCATTCAGGCTGTGGACGGCCATGAGCGCAAATGTTCCATTTGTGTTTGCGACGGCCCCTCCATCGCCAAGCACAACCGAAGGCCGGGTATTTCCAAGCTCGCGCGCGAGCTCAAGGATCGTTGCGCTGGGAACACCTGTGATCTGCGATGCGCGCTCCGGATAGTAGTTGCCGAGAACATCGGATTTGAATCCTGTGTGCTTGCCTCCAAATCGATCGACCCAATCTTCAAATCCAAACGTACGGTTCTTCACAAACTCTTTGTCATAGAGTTCTTCTCTGATCAGAACATAGGCAATTCCGAGAGCCAGGGCCCCATACGTTCCCGGTCGGACGGGAACCCACCGATCTGCGTTGGCACCCGTCAGGCTCATCCGTGACTCAATCTGGACGAAACGCGTGTTTCGGTCCTGATGGTGGCTGTACAGCTTGGTGTGGTATACGGGAGAATAACCTCCCTCCAGAAAATTCGCCCCGAAACTCATAATGAGTTTTGCATTGAGAATGTCGTATGCGGGGACTTGTGATTGACCCTGAAGCAACTGATAGGCTACCGTGTCATTTTGAGTGAGAGAGAACTGGTAGTAGTTCGGAGATCCAAAGGCCCGCATGAACCGGGAGATATGTTCCCTCATGAGGCCCCGTTCATTGTAGCCCAAGAATCCAACCTGGTGCGATTTCCCTTCTTTCCGCACCGTTGCCAGCTTTTCCGAAACCGTTTTCAATGCATCGTCCCATGTGACCGGCTCCCACTTGCCGCTCCCGCGATCACCAGACCGTCTTAGCGGCGTTTTTGCCCGATCGGGATTGTAGAGTTCGTGCAACGCGTTGATGCCCAAGGGGCACATGCCGCCAAGATTGACGGGGTAGAAACGATTTCCTTTGACGGAGACAGGAATTCCATCGATCATCCGGACTTGGATTCCACAACCGCCGGGGCATAAACTGCAAATGGTACTGCTCCACGCTTCGATCCCGGCTCCCTTCTTCGCCTTCTCGATCATATTCGCCGGGAGGTCAAATACCTCATCCAGCCCGCAGCCATCGATGAGCAGTGCGCCGGAAACGCCGCCAAACAGCCTCAAGAAATCCCTTCGTTTGATTTCCATGCTATCTCCGAGAACTATCGATGACAAGCCAGGCAGTCGTTGGAAACTTTCCGCTGCCTATGACAATTCATGCAGTTTTCCATCGTTACAGGAAGAAACGCTGTTGTGACAGGTTGCGTTTGTTCGTTCATATTCCCATGGCAAGCCTCACATTCCAGCTTTCCTCCGATCACGTGACGTCGATGTGAGAAATACACGTGTTCGGGCACTTCATATATTCGTATCCAGGGGATTTCCTTCTTGTCCGCAACGTATTTGAGAACTTTCAGTTCTTCAGGCGATTTCGAAACCGGTTCGGCGCTGTGACAGTTTTGACACACCTCCAGAGAGGGTACTGTAGCGCTGGCCATGTCCTTCGCGTGGACGTGGCAGTCGGTACATTGCATTCCGGCATTCTCGATATGCACCCTGTGGTTGTAGGCAATTGGCTGAACAACGCCCCGCCCGGCATAGAGCCTCACAACGATGAAAAGAACGACGAGGACCGTTCCAACCGATGACAGTATGATGAGGTTTCTCGTGCGAGCCGACTTAGGCATAGGCAATGTTCATCGGAATCGATGTGATTGATGGTTAATCTGTCTTCCGTTTTCTACTTTTGGGCGACCTTCCGAAGATAGGCGTACAAATCACGCATATCACGCGTAGAGAGCACAGGCCAGTTCTTGTTCCCGGTGATAACCAAATCCTCCATCTCTCCCGCATGGTTCCACATAAGCTGAATCATCCGAATCGGCGTTTCGAATCGGTTGATCGTTGCAAGGTCGGGTCCCCTTCCCCCACCAGCTTGCCTGTGACAGTCGACGCAACCTTTTGAACGAAAAACAGACTCTCCTCGCTGAGTATCCCCGGGCTTGTCCTCAAAACCAAGGAAATAGATGTACGCGAGCAGATCGGCCATCTCGTTTCCTTCAAATCTTGGCCAGTCAACGGACTCTCTTTTCATTCGCGCCATCATTGCAAGCCCATGGTTCCACATCAGCGTCGCGACGCCCGTTACCCCCTTCTTCAAATCAATCCGGATGAGACCCGGCTGAGTAATCCTCGCCTCCCCTTCACCAAGGTGGCATTTGACGCATCGCTTTTGCTCGAACAAAGTTCTGCCTTTGGCGGGATTTCCCGGGGACATCCTCATATCCGCGCTGCCTGTTGTCGCTTGCCGAAGATATGCCGAAATATCTGCGACATCTTGACCACTGAGTATGGGATATGACATCCTGGTCTTCTTAATTTGTTCCTGCATCGCCGGACCATGGTTCCACATTGCCTGGACCATAAAGAGCGGCGAGGCATATCCCTGGACGCGCTCAAGGTCCGGTCCCACCTTTCCACCTTTTCCTGCCACCATATGGCACGTAATGCAGCCTTTTGAGGTCAGGAGACTCCTTCCATGCGACACGCTCCCGGGTTCTCCGAGGTATCTGAGATAATAGAGAAACCCGAACAAGTCGAGCATTTCATTCTCGGTCAGGCTGGGACGATTCATCCTGAGCTGACGGAATTTCCTGTTCATTTGCGGAGCATGGTTCCATATGATCGATGCCAGCTCCAGGGTGCTGCCGAAGAACTCCCGCTTGCTGAGATCCGGTCCGACAGTTCCTCCGAACCCCCCAATCGCGTGGCATTCGATGCACTTTTTTTCTTCAAAGACAATTCTTCCCTGCAGCGGGTTTTGGGGAAGTTGGATCTGCTGGGCCAAAAGTGAGCCGCTGGCGATACCGATAATGGCTATGGTCAATCGTGGGAGTTTCATCTCATTTCTCCTCAGATTTGTTCGAAAGCCGAAACCGTTCCTTTTGTAGCCCGACGAACACATATGTGAGAATTGCGGCCAGCGTAAAGAAAACAGGGATGGCCACGATGCTGATCGCCACCGACGCCCCCGGAACATCCTGAAGCTCAAGCGAAAGGCTAATCAAGTTGATGATCCAGACAGCAATTCCGATTACAAAAATCCAAATGAGCGACACGCTCAGAACCTGAGCAGCGAAGATCATTCTGTTGATGCGGGGCGTTGGCCGTTCATCCATAGTGTTGTCCGGTATTTGAAATCGTCCCATCCAAATCGTTACCCGACGAGACGCTGAGTCTCAGCGGAACTATCCCCTCTTCTCTCGTGCCTGTTTTCGCTCCAGGCGCCGAACATACAGGTACAAGGAGGCAGCAAGAACGGTGATGATAAGCGTCGCCACACCCAGGCCCTGGCGCCGGAAGTAGTACTCCTCAATGGCCCCGTTCGCCTCATCGGAAATGGTCGAGGCGGACTTGAGCCCTTTTTCAACCACTTCCTGAAACTGTTTTTCGTCAAAGGAGTGAACCATCGTCCTCGATTCGAGACGCGCCTGATGCACTTCGCGCAGTTTGAACTTGGCTTCGCCGACCTCCATTCCCATCTGCTCTGCCTTCTCGACAAGTTGCGAGGCGTCGCGTTCCGAAATTCCTAACGTGTCGATGAGCTCACGCATCGTCTTCGCAGCAAGGAAGCCTTTGGAATCCGGTTTGTTACCATGGCACCAGCTGCAGACCGCCTCCGGCGTCACACCCAGGAGTTCGTCTTTCGCCGCAACGATGTCGTGATGCCCGTGACAAGTTTCACACTCAGGAAGCTTCCTCTGGTCAAACGCGCTCTTGTGAACACTTTTCGAGAACAGATCGGCGTTCAGCGCGTGGCAAGTCCCGCAGACTTTGGAAACCGATTCTACCCCGGGCGGGGTTGCGCCGTGATTGCCGTGACAATCATTGCACGCCGGGGCCCCGAGATCCTTTTTCTCCAGGAGCGCCACACCATGAACACTCTTTGAGAATTTCTCTAATTGATCCGACGGTATCCGGTAGCCACTCATGTACTGTGCATCTCCGTGACACTTTCCGCACGTAGCAGGGATGTTCGTCCCGTAAACACTCGAACGGACGTCTTTGGAAGCGAGGATTCCGTGGCTGCCATGACAGCTCGCACATTCCGCCACCTTGATGTCGCCTGAGGCGTTCTTCCTTCCATGGACACTCGTCCGATACTTATCCAATTGGTCTATCGGCAGCGCGGGATTGTACGAGCGGACGTAGGTCCCGTTGGAGTGACACTTCGCACATGTTTTCGGCAGATTCAGCGGATAGACAGGCGAGAGCGGATTGTCGACTCTTGCAATTCCGTGCGCATTGTGACAGGTGGTACAGTGCACGATGGTTTCCTTCCCCGTTGTCGAAAGTTTGCCATGGACACTTGTCGACAACAATTCCGCCTGGTTCGTTGGTAAGGCTGAATTATACTTCTTTACCATGACCGCCGCATCGGCGTGGCATTTTGCACAGATTTTCGAGATCTGATCCCCTTTCGGCACTCCAATGAATCCGGCAGCTTTGCTCATCGCTTCTTCCATCAGCTCTTTCTTCGCATTCCCCCCGTGACAGTCAACGCACGATATTCCCATCCCCGCGTGGACATCCTTTTTGAAGAGAGTCGATGGAGTATCCTCGATTCCCTCGTGGCACAAGCGGCACTGGTCCTGCGCGATGGCCGAGCGCCCCGATGGCATGATTGATACTGCGATAAGCCAGAGAACAAATTGTATGAGCCGGTATCTCACGAAAGCCATCCCACGATGGTGAGGAGAATAATGAACAGAACCGCAACGATGCCAACATAGGTAACAAACCGACCGCGCCCTCCGCGCTCAGACTGGCGATCCCAGAACGGGACCAGCGTCCACAGCATCCCGGCCACGCCAAACGCCAGGATGCCCAATACTTCACCGTCGATGATCGATATCTTCGCGGGGATATATTTCAGAGTCTGAAACATAAACAAGAAGTACCACTCAGGTTTGATGCCCGCCGGCGCCGAGCCGAACGCATCCGCCTTCCGTCCCAATTCCCAGGGAAAGATTACCGCAAGGATTGCAATCACGTTCAGAACGAGTAACCACAGGAGCAGATCACGCAGCAGAAAGTTGGGGAAGAAAGGCATGGTCTTCATTTCGCCTTTCGTTTCATCGCCGAAATGAGTCGGTTCGCTCATCCCCTGACGCTGCACCAGCAAGAGGTGGATACTGAGAAGAACGGTGAAGATACCCGGCAGGATCGCGATGTGGATTCCAAACATGCGTGAAAGCGTGGCGCCTGTGACCTCCTCACCCCCGCGCAAAAAGACCAACATCGGCTTGCCGATTATCGGGATCGCACCGGCGATGTCCGTTCCAACCTTGGTAGCGAAAAAAGCAAGCTCGTTCCATGGAAGCAGGTAGCCACTGAATCCGAAAAAGAGCGCCAGGAAGAACATGAGCATGCCCGTGACCCAGGTAATCTCACGGGGATTCTTGTACGCCTTTGTGAAATACACGCTGAACATGTGGATGAAGGCGGCAAGAATGAAGAGGTTGGCGGTCCAGCTATGGATGGAACGGATGAGCCAGCCAAACTGCACCTTCGACGTGATGAATTGAACGCTCTCGAACGCCTGCTCCTCCCCGCTCTTGTAGTACATCAGCAAAAGGATACCCGTGATCACCTGAAGAATGAAGAGGAAAAGAGAGACCCCCCCGAAATAATACCACACTGAGTGCCGGTGCACGGGCACGTACTTCTTCCCCATGAATTCAACAAGGCCGCCAAGTTCGACGCGTTCGTCAACCCAGTCGTACGCTCGTTTCCAGAGAGGTTTCATACTTTTCTCGAAATCATAACATCATCGTCCTGAACAATCACCCGATATTCTTCCAGCGGGCGAGGCGGCGGACCGGCAATGTTGCGTCCGTTCAGATCGTACCTTCCGTTGTGACAGGCACACCAGATGAGGCCCATATCTTTGCGGTACTGCACGGTGCAATCAAGATGAGTGCACGTCGCCGAGAGAGCGCGGAAATCGCCGTCGGCGCCGCGAATCAGGATGACGGGTTTGTTTCCAAACCTCACGATCATGCCGCTATCTTTCTCAATCGCGCTCACCTTGCCGGCCTTCACGCTCGTCACTTCGACCTCGGCTTGTTTGGGCGGCTTCAGAAAAGCAAAAATCGGATAAAGCACCGCCGCCGACCAGGCAAGGAGCCCGCCGCCGAGCACGTACTTCAGGAAATCGCGCCGGCCTTCCTGCTCGCCACCTTGTTCAACATCATTTGTCATATTCGAACCAGCCATCGATGAATGTCAAACGCTGCGTGTACCGTCCAACGGCTCAGGCCCTCGCTTCCGCACGTTCGGGGGCCTCATTGTGCGCTTCCATCAGAAAACGACTTGACAACTTTGTCCCATGGCGGGAGGAGTTTGATAAGAATCGCCAGGGTAATAAACGGGAGTGAGAGGAGAATCAACGCCATCACAAATCCTTCCAACCCGAGGAGGTCCATCTTGAATGTCGTGAGCCCGCGGAAACTCTTCGAAAACATCTGTCCTCCGATCACGACATTCCACCGCGTTGCAAAAATGCCGAGTTGAATGAGGATGACAGAGACGAAATAGAGCAGTTTCCGAAGTTCTTCCTGGAGCTTGAAAAGCCTGATCGATACCATCACCGCAAGCGGCAGCAGCATCCCCAGCAATACCTGGATGACGCCGAGGCTCACAAACAGTTTGTTCATCACAAGATCCGAAAGGATCCTGATCGATTCTTCACTTTCGTACAGACGGTGGATAAAATCGAGAAGTTCGAGCGAAAAGTCAACGATGACAGCATAGAAAAGAAACGACGCCATCTTGTCGAGACAACGAACCTCGATTTTCTCACCCCGGAGCGGGGTAATCACCATGTACAGAAAGATAACCAGGGCGATTCCTGAGACGATGGCCGAGAACAGGAAGACGATCGGCATCAGCACGCTGCTCCACCATGGATTCGCCTTAATGGAGCCAAAGATGAACCCCACATATCCATGCAGAAGGAACGCGGACGGAATGCCGATGATCGTAATGCCTTTGACCATCTTCTTGTCAAATTCCACCGCCCGTTCACTGATGTCGGTGGAGAAGAGAGCGAGCGCCCTGTGGATGAAACGCATCGCACCGGTTTCACCCTGCGCCCAGATGATGAGATCCTTTCGGTACGTGAACCAGATTTCAAGGAGCAGAACAACCATCAAGTACCAGGCATAGACGAACCCGAACATCGCCATGGCGGAAGTGAAGTTCGGGCTGATGAATATCTCAAACGACCGCTCCGGATGTCCGAGATGGAGGAGGAGAGGCAGAGGAGCGATCAGCAGAAACGCCAGCGCCGTGAGAAGCGCCAGCCGGTAAGCGGGCTGCACCTCCTTCACGTTGAAGACCTTCACCAGCGAAGCAAGGATAAAAGCACCGGCAACCAGTCCTGTGAGATAGGGGTAGACCACGACCAGAATTCCCCAATGGACTTCGATCTCGTTAGGGTAGATATACCCCGTAACCTGCTTGAGCAGTTCGAAGAGTTTTTCGGTCAGGGGATTCATCACCGCACCTCCCCGTCGAGACCGGAATACGAAACTTTCGGTTCAGTATTCAGAGACGGTTTCAGCACGTGGAGTTTGTTCATGCGCTTGAACCGGCCAAGAGGACTCGCGTTGCTCTTGACGTCGCCGAAGATCCTTGCCTGGGTAGGACAAACCTCCACGCACGCCGGCAGCATTCCCTTTGTGATCCGGTGATAGCAGAACGTGCATTTATCCGCCGTCTCTTTTTCCGGATGGAGGTAACGGGCTCCGTAAGGGCAAGCCTGGATGCAGTACCTGCAGCCGATGCAGCGGTCATCATCGACGAGAATGACGCCGTCTTCTGTCTTAAAGGTTGCTCCGACCGGGCAGACCTGCACGCACGGAGGTTTCTCGCACTGGTTGCAGAGCTTGGGTACGAAGAAACTGCGGAGGATGTCTCCTTCCGAGAACACTTCTTTCGATTGCTCGATTCTCGGATCGATATTCTGGACAGTCACCTCACCGTCTCTCTTAATGACGTACCGTTCGATCCATGTCCGGAAAAAGAACGGTTCTTTCGGCACATCATTCTCTGCCTTGCATGCCTCCACACATTTTCCACAGCCGATACATTTGTCGATCTGTATCCCCATGCCGTAGTAGTGACCTTTGGGATCGTAGTCCGGTGAGCGGGCAAATGTGCGCTTGAAGAAGCCGCTCAGTACGGTCCCCGATGCCGCGATCGAGATGAACTTCGAGAGAAATCGTCTGCGCTCCATGCTATTGCACCTCCGGCATATGTGGATAGTGACACTGCCAGCACAGATATTTCTCACCGTGGGTGAGCATGTCGACTTTCGGCGCATCTTTTGCACCCACGTCCTTGGCGTGACATTTTCCGCAGAACGCTCTCTCTGCGGGGATGGATGCACGGACGACTCTCGGCGAAAGTTTGTGCCCTTGGGGCGCGGAGTGACAGACCGTGCATTCAAGCTGCACGTGAGGAGACAGCGCCTTCGTGCGGGCAATTCCGGCATGACACGCAGAACATTCCGCAGGAGTTTTAGGTGGCCTGGGATCGTGCGGATTATGGCATTCAACGCAAGGCTTCAGAGGGTTGTGCGCCGCCGGAACGATCTGGGGGAAACCGGACGGTCTGGAAGGATTGTAAATGTGGCAGCCTGAGCAGAACTCCCTCATGCGCGGAAGCGTCGGCTTTGTTTCCGTAGGATTCTCTGCGTGGTCTTTCGCCGCCCCGTGGCACGTTTCACACGACAAATTCTTGTGATATCCTTCTTTCTTGAGCTTTGCTTCCTCGTGACAATCGGTGCACGCGTCCGATCCGGCGTATTTCACCGGCTTGGCCATCTCATGCTCGATGGTGGTTTTCACGTGTATGCCGGAGTCCTTCAACTCCGCGGGCAGCAGCATCCTCACCAGCAGGGCAATGCCGATCACCACGACGAATAATACGAGTACCCGCCGAAGCGCGTCGGGGATGCGATGAATAAGTCTTATCATAGCGTCTCCACCGTTCAAAGACCGCTGGTGGCTCTTGTTCGGTCAACGATGCCGACCGTTACTGCGAGTTGTGGCAGTCGCTGCAGTTCATCTCTTTCCACGAATCCCCGATATCGACCGGGTGTTTGTACTCAACGCCGCCGAGCGACAGCCTGAGCTTGTCCTTCTCGGTCCGCTGCGCCAGTATTGTATGGCAGACATTGCAGTCCCGCGATAACACTTTCCCCTCTTCGGAGACATGCTTCCCATCGTGACACCGGAAGCATCCCGGGTAGTACATGTGACCGATGTTGTCGTTGAATTTTTTCCAGTTCACACGCATTTCCGGAAAGTAGTTGCGGCTGTAGATCTTTTGCACTTCGCCGACGGCACGGGCGATCTTTTCGCTCTGGCTGACGAGAAGAGCAGGGTAGTTCGCCCTGTAGTATTCCTCGAATGCGATTTTGATGCTGTCGAGGGCCGCCTGTTTCGTCGTATAGGGCTGTTCCAGCGCCTTGACCGAGATACTCTTCACGTTCGGGAGCCCGGGATCGATCCAACCCAGCGACATCACGTGGTTCACCGAACGGGCGGGCGGATGATAGATGTGGGTCGGCCGGTTGTGGCAATCGATGCAATCCATGCGGCGATGCTTGGCCCGCTGCAGTTCTTCGTCGGTGAGCGTTATGTCCGTTGATCTGTACGTCGTGACTTTTCCTTCAGCCGACTTCGCCTGCACCCAGGGGATGACCTGGCGCTGAGAATCGGTCGTCGCATACGTCACTTCGTTCGCGATATTCATATGCCAGTGGATTCCGGATGTAGGGCCTGCTTCGATATTCCCGCCCCCGATCTTGATGAGGAGATCGATCGACCACCTGGAGTTCTGCTCATCGGAGGCAAAGTACGTGTTCACCATCTGCTTCTCGCTGAAGAAATGTTTCGGCCAGTGGCACTGTTCGCATGTCTCCTGCGCAGGACGCAGGTTTTCAATCGGCGTCGGTATCGGCTTCGGGTACTTCTTGAAGATTGTGGCATACACCTGGTACGCGCCGGAGAGCTTTGAACGGACAAACCAGCCTGCGCCCGGACCGATGTGGCATTTCACGCATCCGACTTTGGCGTGCGGCGAGTACTGGTAGGCCGTGTACTCCGGATCCATCACCGTGTGGCACGTCGTGCCGCAGAACTGATCCGAGTCGGTGTGCTCGTACGCTTTGAAGCTGCCGAAGGCCGACAGGAGAAGCAGCAGTATCGTGCCGAGAGAGAACACGATGAACGCGGTACGATGCCTGGGATTGTTCAAGTCGATTTGCGGAAGGTGCAATTCCGGCTTGCCGTGCATCCGCCGGCGGCGCTCGCGCAAAGCCCCGAACACGAGGATCGCAAGTCCGATGATCATGATACCGGGCAAAAGCACGAATGCGATAATACCCATGTACGGCTTTGGACTGTCGGTCATGCTTTCCAGCACCATCAGGAACAGAATGAGTCCGAAACTCACTGCGGCGATGGCAGCGCCGACAAATGTTACAGGATTGTAAAACGACGACGGGAAAATCTTCTTCATAAACTCATCCGGATTATGTCGGTGCAGAAATGAGAATGGTGCTCGATAATACCATCATCACCCCTCATTTGCAACGGTTTTCTTCTCACTACTGGTACGCAAACAGCATCGCGTAAATAATCCAAATCACAATACTGAATCCGACAGAAAGTGCGGTCCATCCGAACAGTCGTATCACCCGGATGACGATGGGAGGATAGGGCTCGACCAGATACTCTTCGAGTTTTCCCTCCTTCAACAAAGCCTCATACTCCGCCGGCTTGTCTTCTTTCAGCTCCTCCACGGTCATTCTCCCCGTGAAAACGACGATGTCCATCGGGAACTTCTCGGGTCGCAGATGAGTGTTGAAGAAATGCACCGTGAAAATGAAGCCTACGGCGAGCAGAGCTTCATCGCTGTGAATGATAGTCGCGACGTTCAGAAGCCAACCCGGAAAGACAAGAGTGAAGATCTCGGGGAACCACAAGGTGAGACCCGTCGATCCGATGACCGCGATGCCCCAGAAGACGGCGAAATAGTCGAACTTCTCCCAGTATGTCCACCGGCCATAGTCAGGGCGCGGACCGCGGCCGAGGAACCACTTGAAATTACCAATCAGGTCCTTCAGATCCTTCTTGTTGAATACCATCGAGTCGGGGCCCAGCAGAAGAGCGCGCCAGGTTTTGTAGTGATGGCGCTTCATTCTGAAAATGTCGACGACGTGCGCTACGAAGATGCCGATCATGGCGACCGCAGCCAGGCGATGGATGTACCCCGCCGATTCGAACCCGCCAAACAACCGGGAAAGAAACACCGCCCAGCCGGTGTATGCGAACTTCAGCGACATACCGGTGAGAGCAAGGCTCATGAAGCTCACAATCATGACGACGTGCAGTATCCGGTTCAAACGTTTGAACCGCATGTACTCCTTGTCGCCTAATTCCGGCCGGCCGGCCTGTTTAATATCGGGTGCGTTCGTCGTCACTCTTTTTCATCTCCTTGCGGCTTCACGGCCTTCTCTTTCCGCCGCTGCCGCTGCATCTGTAAGGCCCGGGGGAGCCAGAGAAGCGTATGCACGCCGCCTATCACAAACGTACCGATCAGAAGCGAGGTCATCCCCCAGAACGTCCAGAAGAGGAATGGATATTTTTCGGGATCGTGGTGCGTGGCATGTGTCAGATAGCCGGCGAACCGGCGCGTGGCGCCGGGGTGGCACTTCTGACACGTGCCGACAACGTTCTCGCGGCTCAGATGCGACCGGGAATCGCTGATGGGCAGGATATCATGGGCGCCATGGCAATCGTAGCATTTCGCTGTCTTCGTGTAACCCAGCTGTGAGACCTTCCCGTGATAGGTGTCAAAGTACGTCTTCGCGATAGCTTCGTGACACCGTCCGCACTGCGCCATGATCTGGAGCTTGAATCCGGCTTCATCCGCCCGACGGATGGTATGCGCTGTGTGGCAATCGCTGCACACCGGGAGCGGCTTGTCGGTCTTCCCACCTTTCAGCGCATGGATGCTCGACTCGAACTGCTCCTGGATGCCATGATGGCACCGGCCGCAGGTTTGAGGCACATTGCGGGGGTTGACCGTCGAAAGAGTGTCGTTCTTTGGCAGCACATTGTGCGCGCTATGGCAGCTCGTGCACGTTGCCGTCACGGTCAGACCGCTCTTCATCAGTCCTTTGCCGTGGATGCTCTCAGTGTAATGTTCGATAATCTCGTGCTGGGCGCCGCCGTACCGGACCGCCGCTTTCTGGCCTTCCCGGTGGCACTTCGCGCAAAGGAGAGGAATGTTTGTCGGGAACGTCAGTGAAGCAGGATCCAGTTTCCCCATCACGCCATGAGTACCGTGACACTCCTTGCACGTCGGACCGTTGGGATCGTTTTTCGCGACGAGAGCACCATGCGTGCTTACCATGAACTGCTGGCCAACTTCTGCGTGACACGATGAACAATCAACTTTCCTGGTAATCGTCTCACAAGGCCGGAGATGGGAAACACTCACTTCCGAATGACACTGGCTGCACGACGTCTTCGCATGGCGTGAGTAACCAAGTTCTTCCTGCCGGACGACAAGCGACCGGCCGTCTTTGGCCGACTTGATGTCAGGTTTCTCATGGCAGCGAAGACAATCTTTGTCCGCCATCCCCTGCGTGTAGAACACCTTTCTGATCTTGTGCGGCTGATGGCAATCCACGCATGCCGGAAGCACGTGAGCCTGCTTCTCCCACAGTTCTCCCCGTATTACCTTGCGGTGGACAATTTCGATCTGTGCGTGGCATTTCGTGCACGTCTTCGAAATATTGCCCCTTGCGATCGATGACGCCGGATCCGTATGAGGAAGAATCGAATGCGGCGTATGACACGATGCGCAGTTGGGAGCGACGATCAATCCTTTCTGGAAGAGGGCCTGGCCGTGGATGCTCTCTGAGAAATTCTCCAGGATATGATCCTGGTGAATCGTCCGCTGGGCCATCACTGGCGACCCTTCTGTGTGACACCTCCCGCACATGAAAGGGATTTGAAGAGGAGACATCGGCGATTTTGGATCTTTCGCCGGCAGAATATTGTGGCTGCCGTGACAATCCTTACACTGAGGAGCGAGCGCATCCCCGCGCTCGACGGCCTTGCCGTGGAGCGACTTTACGTGCAATTCCTGCTCGCCCGTATGACACGTTCCGCACTTGACCGGCGCCAGATCATCTGCGTGCGGAAGTTCCTTGCCTTCGAGATCCGTGTGGCACGCAACGCACGACAATGAACCGTGGATTGATCCGTCGAATTTCTTTTCATCGATGAATACTGAGATCTTCTTCCCCTTCCGCGTCCCCTCGAGAGTCTTGTCGCTGTGGCATGCCAGACAGTCGCCCTTCTCCTGGCCGGGCGCTGCGGACAGAGTCAGCGTCAGCAAGCCGCCGACGAGCATCATCCGGGCTGCGGTGCTTCGAGAAACCGCTATGGTGATCGCAGTCTTCATGGTGTGTTTACTTTGCCGGCTTTGCAGGGCTTTCGTCTGCACCGGACTCCGGAATATCCTTCTTCATCTCCGCTCGGTGTATCTCTTCGAGCTCAAGCGGGTGCTCCTCCTCCATCTCCTCTTCCGTCAGCGTGCCCTTCCAGAATGCAAGGTTGATCGGATAGATGTCGGGATTGAACATGACAAAGTAGAAGTGCCAGACGATGATCGACAGCGTCGCCAGCCAGGCCTCGTAGTAGTGGACTGTCCGGGCAATGTCCCACCCGAGTTTGGTCAGGAGACCGAGAAACGTGTTGTCGAACCAAAGAATGACGCCCGTCGCCGCCATGACGACCGTCCCCCAGATAAGCGCCCAGTATTCAGCTTTCTCGATGTAGCTGAACCGTCCGAATTTCGGCTTGAACGGTGAAAGACCAAGGTTGTACTTGAGTATCCCGACCGCGTCCGTGAGATCGGTCATCTTCGGAAGCAGGTCGCGGATGAGCTCTTTTCCCCTCGGGATAAAGAGCACATAATAGACATGATAGAGGCTCCCGGCGACCATGACCACGCCGGCGATGCGGTGAAGAATGCCGCGAAGCTCGAACATCAGCGGGCTGATATTCCGCACCGGAACAACCCACCATGCGTCGGGGTACTTGAGCGCAAATCCTGTCAGAACCAGCGTGAAGAAGCTTATCACCAGCGTCGCATGCTGGATCCTTTCGCCGACAGACATACGAAGATACAGACGATGGGCGACAGGCGGCCTCGGAATCAGCCCCCGGCGATACATGAGCTGCCGTTTTGCCTTTTTGCGGAAGTCCAGGACATTATGGAACACCATCCCGCCGATGGTGGCGATGATGAGGAATATGTAGGCCGTTGAAACCAAGGAGAGCACATCATCATGCTTCTCAGACGAGACGATGTGAACCGCACCTTTGGTGAAGTTCTCATTTGCACCCGGATGACATGTACCGCAGGTATTTGCAAGATTGGCTTTGTTGATCCGCGAGGTCGGATCGCTCGATGACTTGATGTCGTGAACACCATGACAACTGGCACAATTCGCCACTTCAATGGATCCCGCCTCGCCGGCAAGGCCATGGTAGCTGTCAGCAAAACTCTTGAACCGGTCGTTTGCGAGACCGTATTTTTGACTCAGCTTGACGGAGCTATGGCAGGGTGAGCAAACCTGGCTGGAGACATTTCGCGCCGCAACGGGCGATCGCGGGTCCGTTGCCTTCAGGATGTTGTGCTCTCCGTGGCAATCAGTGCACACGGGAGCGGACGATACGCCGTTCCTCACGGCGATACCGTGAACGCTGTAGTTGAATTGCTCCGAGACGGAGAGGTGGCACTTCGCGCACGTCTGCGGGATGTTGGCCTTGGCGACTCGCGATGTCGGACTCGATCCCTTCTCCATCTCATGGCTTCCATGGCAATCGACGCAGTTGGCCGCTTTCCCGTTTCCGCCATGGAGCGACGCACCGTGGACACTCTCCCCGTACGCCCTGATGAATCCTGCCGTCGGTGACATCCTCGCTTTCACATTCGGATCGTCGAGATGACAGGAGAGACAGAGCTTTTCCTGCGCGACCTTGATCTTTGTCGAATCCTGCGCCGGTGTGACACGTGCGATCGGATTCCTGTGGCACTCGATACAGGTGGGCGCTCCCATCACACCCGTCGCGAGAGCGTGCGCATGAGACGATTTACGAAATGTCTTCATGACGTCGGAGTGGCACGAACCGCAGAACTCTGTGAGCTTCGATGAATTGAACTTCGAGCCGGGCGTTTTCGTCGGGACAACATCATGGGTGCCGTGACAGTCTTTGCAGGACACATCGGACCTGCCGTTGGTTCCGCCCGCCAGGTTCATTTGTGGATGGAACTGATGCTTCAGCGCCGCGTCCTTGTGACACGTCTTGCAATTGACAGGCTGTATCTTTTCTTTGTGCGGCACGTTGTCAGCATCAAATCCGGCATGGCACGCGACACAGACGAGTTTTTTGTGAGGAGATTTTTCCAGCACTGACGACTCAACAAAAAGGGGGACCTGCTTCCCCTTTTTTTCCATCGTCAGTGATTTGTCGCTGTGGCAGGCAAGGCACGCGTCGTTTGACTGGGCGTCTGCCGGCGAAATCGCGGCGACGAGCGCGAAAAGCGTGATAGCTACGGTCAGGAAAGGCGATTCGGTTCTCTTTTTCATCACGATTGTGTTGCTGAAATTCTCTACAGTTAAGCGAAGTATAGTTTTTCAACCAATTTCTGACAATTCTCGTGCCAGCAACCTTGCTAGCAGACAATATTTAAAACCTTAACAAACGACAAGAATCGAGGGGCTAGTTCACAGAAGTTTCCCTGTGCCGAGAAGCCTAAAATATAGATTCTCAGATTGGGGAAAATGACAGCAGTCGCGATCGCGTTTTAGTGGGCGAAATCTGCCGGAAAGAGGGGAAAAGAGATGTGAGGGTAATGGAGGAGTTGACAGCGAGAGGGCGCGAATTCAAAGCCGCTTTCACAAACCGTGACGATTCGACGAATCCACTGTCACCCATTTGCCGAAGGCTGGCAAAGTGTGCAGTAGGGTTGTGTGGGATCATTCATGAGAAGCTCAACGGGGATGTCCTTGCCACAACGAAGACAGAGGCCATACTTTCCCCGAACCATCCTTTCGAGGGCATCGCGCAACTGCGAGGTCGCAGGAACCGATTTGTAGGTAAGAATCCGTGCCTGAAGAATGACGGAGAAGACCTTGTCGGGCGTTGGATCCGGCTGGGCCACGATGCTCCTCATCCGGAGCTCGTTGAGTACTTCGAGAAGTGTCTGGCGGTAGCTCTGCTGCAAAGCAGCGTCGAGCTTGCGTAGCATTGCGAGCTTGATTGTGCCAAGATCTGTCACGCTTAACATGATGCTTACCCCCTTTCCCGTCGCCCAAGGAGGTTGCCAGGGTGGCGATTCGAGGAGCTACTGCCCGTCCAGAAGCTTGTGGACGGCATCCGCTACAGCGTTAACATCAAATGGCTTGTAGAAGACGAAGTCAGCCAGATCCCTGATGCTCTCTTCGATTTCAGGACCAAGCTGGCGATACACGCGGAGGAGCACAACAGGCACCTTCAGTCGGTTCGTCCGCAGAACATTCACTTCTCTGAGGATGTCGGAGGGAAAGGAATAGAGATCGACGAGGAGCAATGCGGGCGAGGTAGATCCGATTGTCGCTATGAGCTTATTGAGCTGCGTCTCACAGGCAATCTCATATTGATTCTCCAGCAAGAGTGAAAGGCTCTTGGCTAGAGCAACGTCGGGACTGAAGACGAGCACCTTCTTCCGTCCTTCATGCTGCATCAGCGGATCTTTCGCTGTGCCTTTTGCCGGTATGGTTTCCACGTTTGTCATGCGATTCACTTTCCCGCAGTAAATCGCTCAAGATGTATGCCAGTATAGAATCGTTGAGAATTTCTGCGAGGCTAAACTGAAACCATATCTAAGGTGCGATTTTCGGTCGTATATACCTTCGCACCGACAAGCATTTCCCAAATTCCAATAACTGCCTTATCATTTTCTCAAATACGGAAGAGCTTGCTCGAAGCAGGCCCGGGTCGAAGATAAGGGGGACTGCCGCACGGAAGGCCAGAGAAAACAAAAGGCAGGCCTCCCGGGCTCAAACAGTCTGCCCAGGAGGCCTGCCTTCGAAAATGGGAATTACTTCAACAATGTCATCTTCTTCGTTGCAGCGAATCCTTCTCCCTGCAGATGGTAGAAGTACGCTCCGCTCGCCACTGAACGACCATCATCCGTTCGACCGTTCCATGTTACCCGGTAGGTCCCTGGAGACATCGACTGGTTGACGAGCGTGGCCACGACCTCACCGGACAGACCATATATTACGAGTTTCACGTATCCGGTCTTCGGTACGTTGAAGCCGATCTCGGTCGTTGGGTTAAACGGATTCGGGTAGTTCTGAGTCAGCGAGAACTCAGTCGGAATTCCGCTCTCGCTCACAATGCCTGTCACGACGCTCACCGCTCCGAAGTTGCTCTCATTGCCGGCAACATCAAGCGCGCTGATCTTGTAGTAGTACGTGACACCGGTCTGCGTTACCGCATCGCGATACTCGGGGATTCGCACTTTTGCGATCGCCGTCGTGCCGGATGGAGTGAAGGTTGCCGTCGTGCCGCGGTAGACAGCATATTGATACACGTCTTCCTCGGCGTTCGCCTTCCACTTCAGCGCGACTGTATTAGTCGTGAACGATGCGGAGATCCCGGATGGAGCAAGCGGTGAAACGTTGTCCGATGAGAATCCGCTGTCGGGCTGCGTCGAATACACCACCGCGTTATCCTTCGAGTAGCCTGCGACGTAGAGCACCGTCCAGTGTTGACCTGAAACTTTCGTGGAGTCGAACAGCGTCGGTGCAACGTACGAGTACTGCGTCAAACCTGTTGCCGGAACTGCGCCGACATACGACCACACACTTCCACCCAAGATAACCTGGCTTCCCTGGCCCGTCACTTGCATCATCTCTGTGAAAGTCTTCACCTTCTTCACCGAGCTCAGGCCCGGCAGCATCGGATCTTTTCTCCACACACCGTAGTTGATCACGGTGTTGTAGCTCCAGCTCTCAGACGGGAACGCATTCCAGATCACCTGGACGCGTTTGCCGTTGTCGAACGGAACATCCTTCACCGACACGATGCTGGCCGCACCGGCGGCGAGTCTCAATTGTTCAATGGAAGACGTCAAGAGACCTTTGGCGTAGTTGAAGTTGTGAACGCCGCGGCTCGGTTCGTTATACACGAAATAGTAATTGTAGACAGCGGCCCTGTCGAGATCCGTCAGCTTGCGCTTTGAACTCGACGGGGCTTTTGTCAACGTCTGGAACGCAACGGTGTCCGTGAAGTAGCTGGGGCGGCCAGTTGGGTACGTCGAGGTGAATGTCGAGTCGCGCTTCGGCAGGAGAGCGTAGAGAGTTGTCAGGAGTTGGTTCGTCTTGTCCTGCGTTTTTTCGACAAACTCCATCGACACCGTCCCATGGCACTCAGCGCATCCTGTGGTATTGAGGACCTCGGTCGTATCTGTTCCCGCAATCCAGGTCGTGACGACGTTGAAGGTGTGACCGCCAAGCTTGTTCATCATTGTATCAGCCTTGGAGAAATTCGCGGCCTCGGCAGCAATGAATGAAGGTGACTTGGCCATATGGCACGTTACGCAACGCTCCTGAATATTGCTGTGGGAAGAATTCTCGTAGGTATATCCCGGCAATTCCCAGCCGCTCCAGAGCCCTTTTCTGGCATTGTATTCCTGCTCTGTACCAGTCGGAGCCGTCAAGTATGTTCGGAGAATTTCGGGACCCATCGGAGTGGCATTCGCGCCGACAAGCATTGAGCCCTGATGTGATGCATGCAAACCGCTGGTGCTCAAACGAACGACGTGGCAACCGAGGCAAGCATCCGCTACGGTCTTGGTGCGAAGCTGCATCTCGTTTGATCCATCATGAGGATCGTGGCAAGCCGCGCATGTGATTGGCTGCGGATCTGGCCATAACGCATCCGTGCTGGATGCCGGAACAGGTTCAGGCTTTCCTCTCACGGTGGAGTTGATGTACCCTTGTGCCGTGTGACACCGGTTGCAGAAGGGCCGGTCGAGACTCATTTCCCTCGCGCTCCCGGACGGGTTCACGGATTTCGCGTGGCCTGACCCAGACCATGCAAATCCTTTTCCATGGCGGTCACTGGAGAAATGGCACGGTGCGCACACATCCGACGAAAGGGATTCGTCAAGCTTGTTGTCTCCGGCTTTCGGGAACGAAGCCTTGTGCTCGCCGGCCGGACCGTGGCAGTTCTCGCACTGGATGCCCGTCTTGGCCATTGACTTCGGGTACTTTGCAACGAGCGTGTCAAAAACACCGGGACCGTTTGCCGGAACCGCTGTGAAACCTTCGGCCTTCGCAACATCATCGAATCCGTCGTTGCCGCTTGTCGTCAGCCCATCATAGCCGACGGAGTGACACGAAAAGCAGTTGAATGAAAAATGTCCTGTCGGGTCTGTTGTCTTACGCTTCACCGCAGTCGCGTGGTTTGTCTTTGACCACGTCGAGAATTTCGTCGGATCGACAAGGTGACAGGCGCAGCCATCGGGAACAGATTGCGTGGTCGCCATGCTGATACCGGCACCTATGAACTTCGCAGCGGTGATCTTGGTTTCAACGGAGGCCGTTGTTCCTAAGACCGTCGTTGCAGTCATCGTCACAGTCCAGTCACCGACTGTGTCAGGAACGAAATAGACAATCTTTCCGTTCAGACCGGCTGCCGTGTCCTGAATCGTCTTTGAAGCCCCGTAAGGACTCGTCAAAGTCCATGTGGCACTTGTTACTGCGATAACAGTATCCGCGCTCTTGGTCCCCGTGCCTGCGAAAACTTTCGGGGCCAACACAACACGGCTGCCAACGCCTACCGACTTAAGGCTTGTGGTCGATTGATTTTTGTTCGCCGACTTGTACCTATCGGGCACACTCACGACCTTGATCTTTCCGGTCTGAGTCTGCGCCACAGCAAGGCTGGTCAGGATAGAACAGGACAGCAGGAAGAGAGCAAAACCGCGTACGAATCTCTTCATAGATCCTCCCTTTTTGAATGATTTGAGGCGTTCCATATATGACAACAGTTTGATCGTATGCTCTTTAATTTGGGGTCAGAATACTGGATGCCGAATCTGAGCATCCTTCCAAGATGTGACAAGTTTGCTTGCTAGATGTTCAATAATTGTACCGAAAATGTGTTTAGTAATTCGTCATTCTCATGTGTCAGAAATGACGAAAAATGAGGAATTAGGAGAACCTACTGGATCGGTTTCCCATCCTTGGAAAACTCCTTGGAGAAACGTTCCGACTTCTGCTAACGGCTCGGTCTGACGGAGGCTTGGAGATCATTTACCGGATGAGAGTGGGAGAGGAGCAAAAAAAAGGGGATACTTCGCTCGGAACATGCGAAGTATCCCATGTAAAGAAGGCCGAAAGAGGACATATTCGGCAGCCATCCTCCCTTCAAGCCGCCAGAATCACTTCATCAGTACCATCTTCTTTGTCGCAATGAAACCATCCGCCTGCAGATGGTAGAAATAAACACCGCTTGCAACGGCAGTGCCTGCCTGATCTCGGCCGTTCCATCTGGCTCTGTGGGCGCCGGCGGACATTGTTTGATCGGCCAGCGTAGCGACCGCCCGCCCCATTAGGTCATAGACAACAAGTTTCACCTGAGATCCTTTTGGCAGATCGAAGCGGATTTCGGTCGAAGGATTGAAAGGGTTCGGGTAATTCTGTGCCAGACTGTAGGAAGTAGGGATGTCTGCAGCCACCCTCTCAACATCCACTATAGTGCCGACACCGAGTTTATTCAGAACACTCCCCTGACCCCAATGTGCGGCGCCGCCACTGTTGTCCATAAGAGAGATTGCGAAAGTCACATCTTGATTCAGCGTGAATTGGGCATCGTCGGCATTCCCGGTGCTCAGGGCGCGTTTGGTTTCAACATACCACACGCC